>Ga0136643_10008330_pt1 | contig 15136 bp, 11 predicted proteins | sample TergutLab28metaG_FD_96883 | JGI IMG/M metagenome (GOLD analysis project Ga0136643, IMG submission 96883) | Labiotermes labralis P1 segment gut microbial communities from Petit-Saut dam, French Guiana - Lab288 P1 (version 3) (version 3) | ecosystem: Host-associated > Arthropoda: Insects >... | reverse complement strand
CTAACAAGTCCTTAGCCTGACCAGGAGGGAAACAAGCTAATGTTTCTGTCAGAATGGCGTGAATTTCCTTTGGCACCTTGCCTTGCAGAAAAAAAAAAAACTTGATGACAGCTTGCATCTCGATGTTGTTGAAATCGCATGCGTCCCTGACGTGCTTCCGAGCTTGTCTCCTTCCTGGTCGGGCTAAGGACTTATCAGCACCCCAAACACTGCTCCATGGAGTCCAAAGCCCTGTGAAGACATCCTGGGGCCCTACAGATACCTACCATAATGTCACTATTATGGCTTCTGGTTAAGAAAGACCTCATTTATGGAAAGTGTAAATTTTAAGCCATCAAAGCAGGACATGTATTTTACTATTTACAATTACAGCAGATTACGGATGATGAGCGGAATCCTGAACTCACGCAATTCCTATCCCAATTCATCTGTTCACCATCTGCTTGCTTTTCTTCGCAGAGGCACAAGGGTTCTGTGAATTACTAACAATACCGTAGGGATAACCCTGTAAGTTATTGCACGTTACTTTTCTCTTACGTATGTTTTTAGACTTCTGATATACAAATGCCACTTGATAATTTCAGAAGGGTTCATATGTTCAAAATAATCAAAATATTGACACCCGATTTCTCCGGTGCACTAAAACTAAACCGGGCCATTATTCTTTTATGAAATATTCTCCTGTTAGAAAAATGAAATTTAAAAAGACTGCTTTCTCCCCACGTAACAGAATTAAAGTTAACCAATACATCTATCGTAGGCCGGGTAGCTCAGTCAGTATAGCGACTGACCACAGGCTGGAAGGTCTGGGATCAAATCCTGGCGAGAACAAGATTTTCTGCCCATCCAGACTGGCCCTGGGGCCCACCCAGCCTCCCATAAAATGGGTACCGGGTCTTTTCGGGGGGTAAAGTGTGGCTGGGGCATGCTGCTGACCACTCATCCCTTCTAGTGCCGCGGTCATGGAAGAGTAGAGCTATACCTCTACCCACCCTCTGGGCCACACCAGGCTGTAATGGGATCACCTCACCTTCACTTCAATACATCTATCAAAGTTTATGTCCTGAATAGGTAAATCAGATAAGTGACAAGCACAGCGCACAGCAAGGGTCCCCTAATAACCACTCAAATTTAATCTCTTCCAATCTCTCCAGCAGTGCAGCACCAATACCAATCCTCTCTTTCCAACTCCTCCTCATGCTCGTTGTGCTAATTGTACAATATACTGTATGCAAGCCTAGTCTTGCCAATTTGAGCTACATACCCACCCCACTGCAGGTGCCTGGATTTCACTATCCAAATAATTCAACATGGCCTGAATATATGATGAATGTCTTTGTAATTTCCAACTGCGCTGTTCAATTATTTCATAAACATGAAATACAAATAAGTTGATTCCAAATTACATGGAGTATCACAAAGCCCAAGAGTGCACTTTTTTTTTAAATTTAATTCGTAATGAAAAGCATCAGATGTAACTATGAACAAAATGTTCATATCATAAATGCAGCCATTTTCTCCTTCTGAAACAAACATTCAGCTTCCCCATCAGCAAAAAGACATTTAAGATGAACAAGCTATATTTGTACGTTTAAAATGAATGTAGAACAAGATGCTTCTTGACATGTAGCTGTCTTTTTGAGCCCCCTCCCAAAAAAATACACCAACAGCATTTCGGCCATTTAGAACAGATTAAGAACTATACAAAGTTGACACCATGGACTCAACGACTTAGTGACGTTCTTTATGTGTATACATTATTTTGCAACATGTTTTGGATCAAGTGTGATCATCTTCAGGCCTTTTATCATAATTCAAAAGTACAGATATACATTATACAGTGATACCTCAGCTAACAAAGATAATTCGTTCCGGAATCACATTCGTTAGCCGAAACACACATACAGACGGAAAAGATAAGCTCCTGGAATGGCCCGACCGTTCATGTTTGCTGCTTTATTTTAGCGCGCGCATCCACTAAAACATTTGTTAGCCGAATCCATATTCGTTAGCCGAGTCCGAAAAACAGTGAAAAAATCTTCGTTAGCAGGGTCACTCGTTAGCCAAGGTATCACTGTGCAACACAAATCAACAAAATGCAAATTTTCTAAATCAATACTTTAACTTTTAATTTTAATGTCCTCTCAGGTTCAAAAAATGTTAAGATTTGAAATATTACTTTAGAAAATGTGCATTTCATTTATGTTGTGCAATTATAATACAATGCATGGTGCAAAAAAAAAAAAAACATACAGATGTGTTAATAACTCCGATCTCACATCCAGATTACTTTCATAATCATGGTGCTTGTCACACTCCTCTATAATTAACAGATGTAAAATGTGGCAAAATGTTACTTTTTACATGTGCACCTTCCTGAGGTTTTCTTTTATTTTGGTGATAGGTGGAGCATCAGATGTTCAGTTGTTAAACTTTTCTGTAAAATATTATGAATTAAATAAGGGAACATGTTATATACCAACTATGTGAAGCTTTTGGCTTAACTCAGACATGTGTATCTGGGCTCCTTCTTCTTGGTGCCAGAGGACATTAAGTATATTAAGTCTGGGGGGCCATCTGGAAATTTAGCAAAGTAATAGGGCTCCCATACACTGATATGGGGCACAAAGGGCCCGTTAATTAAGGCCTAGGTGCATCGGGACTGTGAGGTCCCGAACCCAATTGTAGTCAATCAGTCAATCAATATCAACTTACTTTTGGGAGATTTAACTTTATATATATCTTACTTCCTATTTGAATAGGAAACAGACATAAACATTCTCACTTCTTGGTTATTTATCAAGTGTTAATATGATTTGTTGTATCGTTTCTTGTATACTTTATTTTGGTATGTTGCCATATATCACTTCCATTAATTATAATGGAATATGACAAGCAACACATATTAAAAAATTATGTAAAATTAGGTTCTCAATTACTAACAAAATTAATGCAATTGTACATCTGTACTTTTATATTTCAATAAAGGCCGGATGAAGATCAAGACTGACCAACCATTTTGCCACATAATATAAACTAATAAAGAATACCACTAAATGGTTGTGTTGACAGTATAATTCTTTATATTATTATATAACACAACGGGATGCCTAAATCTGACATTCAGGTGACCGTGCTTCATGATAAATTCTTATAATAAAACCAACTAGATGCATTAATTTCTCAAATTTATTTGTGGAACAAAAACTCTACATGTTTAGGACAGTTCCTCTGTCAATCATCAGGAGTTTTCACTGTGCACACAGCAATGGCATATGGCATACAGGTTTGCTGACAGCTTGCGAGCGGGATCAGGACGTACTGATCCTGTTCGCAAGCTGTCAGCAAACCTGTATGACATATACCACTGCTGAGTGTACAGTGAAAAACTCCTGATGATGGACAGACGAACTGTCTGAAACATGTTGGGTTTTTATTCCACAAATAAATTTGAGAAATTAGTGCATCTAGTTGGTTTTATTATAAGGGACACCTAAAGTAAAGATGTGGAACCCTTCACCTCAGAAAAAAGAATATTCATACAGAACTGCTACTATGAAGAAACACATGCAAATGTTACCTGGATTGTGTAATGAGAATGCATGTAAGACAAATTGGATTTTTACACATACTGCATCGTTTTTATTTCAATACCAACAGAAAAATACAGATAAGATATTTCCATATTTCCTGAAGAGTTAGGTTAGCAATTTAACATGTAAAAATTCTAATTTTTGCACTAATTTACAATAGTAATAACCGTGCTCATTATTTACACCTCACACTATTTGGATATAATGGCAAAGAGTTCAAGCTTTCTTTGGGACAGAAAGGTCAAACAACACTTTTCCGCTGATACCCAATCCTATCACACAAAAGACTGCAGTTACTTGATACAACAGCCTATCCACAAGACCGCCTTTTATGTGTACGAGTCGGCCGTCATCAACCTGTCAAAAAATATAACATGATTACATTAGTGCCTCTCAGAAACATACACACAGATTTCAGGTGCATCTTCAAAAAATAATTTCATAGAATACAGATTCTGTCATAGTCATAGATCTTCACTAAACTCTGTATAGTCATTTTGCCTTTGGTATAGTCTGACTCACTTTAAGATCCAATTTACAGAAGAGTCTTCTACATTAACTTATATGTATGTGTTATTTAATTAGTATACCAACTGATGCACATACATAAAAATTCCACATTAAAATTTCTCCGACATGTTTCGATCCTGAGATCATCATCAGGGAGCTACAATTTCCTCGCTAAAGTCACTATTAAAATTAGTCACCGATTAATTTCGTTGTATAAACTCGGTGTTGTGGGAGCATGTCTTATTGTGTAAGGTTATGTTGTTGAGAGTGCCCGACTATGAGTGTGTGTCCTGTGCTTTGCTGCAGCAAAGCACAGGACGCACAACCGGTAGTTGGGCACAACGAAATTAATCAGTGACTAATTTTAATAGTGACTTTAGTGAGGAAAGTGTAGCTCCCTGATGATGATCTTAGGATCGAAACATGTCAGAGCAATTTTAATGTTTTAATGTGGAACTTATGTATGTGCATCAGTTGGTATACTAATTAAATAATTCGACAATATGCACGGTGCAACAATAAGGATTAAATGTATGTGGTTGGTTCAGAAAGTTCTCAGACAAGATTAAAAATACAATACCTAATCCATAAATTTTTTTAACATTATCCATTCCAAAATATTCCCCTCCTGCATTAATAAAATTCTACCCATATTTCCAATTTTCCCAGCAGTACATCTAAGATTTGAAGAAATGTGGGTTATGTGCTCTGACAATTCAAAGTCTGTTCCTGAGAGAACAAGATCACAGGGTGGCTGTGAAACCACAAGAAACTTCTGGATAGAGACCTCTTTCTGTTCACGAACATTGTCATGATGAAGCCAGCTGTGTTACCAGCTAAGCTTGGTTTTTTCTTTCTTGCAGCTTCTAAAAGACACCATAAAATGGTCACGTATTTCTGAATAACTGTTCTGCCTCTGGGAACAAACTCATACTGCACCAAACTTCATAACCTTCACACTCAGTCTTCTCTGACACTTTTTATGGCCCTGGGATGGTTTTGATTAGTATAGTGAAGACTGATGCTTCAATTTGACATTGTACCAACAGACACACATCTCATCATGCACAATAATTAATTTTATGAAGCTTTAATCCATTTCAGCTTGTTGCATAAGGTCTATGCAAATGTTCATTCACTTCTCTTTTTTTGTTCAACCACTAGAAGTCAAAAAACACAAACACATGCTTCATGCCCAAATTTTCAGTCAAAATTGGGAAACGCTATCATGCAGACATGCCTACATCTTCTGCTATTAACCACAGATCCGAATGCAAAACAGCAATGAATGCACCAATTTTTCAACATGAATGGACAGCCAGAACAGTGGTCACCTACCCACAACAGACCATGACCATTTTTAAAATATCTGTACCATTAAAACACTGTCGATCAACTGAATGCCTCATCGCCAAATTCCACTTGCAACAAACTGTAAGTTCTGTTACCGGTTTTCCCCATTTTGAAACGAAATATCATACAAATTCAGTTCTTGTTACCAACATTTACAAGAGACTGCACTACGCACACTTCATTTAAATCAAATAACTGTCTTTGCCCAACAACAAAACACATCAGGACTGAACACATAATAATGATGTGATTCAGTCTTTGAGATTTTACGCTTCCACCACGGTGCAGATGAGGTCTTTGCCCTTATGCATTATTATACAGAGAGGGTTTGTCATTGTTTACCAACATTTTGGGACAGTCTATCAGTCCGATCTTGAAGGGTCCAGTCCAAGAAGAGTGGATTGCTTAAACCTTGAAGACAGGACCGACAGGCTGTCCTGAAATGTTGGTAAACAATTACCAACATACACTGCAAAACAACCCAGAAAAGTGAAGAATTCAGTCTATTAAACTAGCCCAATCATCATGTGAGCAACTTGTGACTTCACAGGTGGCTTGAATGCACAGTCCATTCACTTCCTGAACAGAGAACTACATCTTTCAACTATTATGACTAAACTTCTTATATTCCATGTCATTTAACATAAATGCTGCTGTATGTCTTACACCTATGTATCAATCACTTTAACTAATTTAACGCACCATATTATCTCACTACACCTACGGAGGAGAGCCCATCTTGAGAAGCTGCTCATCCCACAGTTCCTTAGCTAGTCAAGAAATTCCTTACATTTTAGAAATGGAAATATTCATTGCCATATGCATAAGAAACAACCAAATTTTCCTACCCTGAACCAAACAAATCCAGTCCATGCCCTATCATCTTATTTCATACGATCCATTTCAATATTATCATCCCTCCTATGCCTTGGTCTACCAAGTAGTCTCTTTCCTTCAGGTTTAACCACCAAAAGCAGGGATCACTGCTATTCCAGTCTGCTATGAGTCGGGTTCATACACGTGAGTTCAATATGTTACATTTGGCACACTGTGTGACGTATAAAGACACAAATGCCATCCAACACTATGTCAATGGGTCACATGGTTCAAACATTTTCATACACAACATCCTTCAGATGCATTTGCAGCTGGTCTGGCTCACTAGCTGCTTCAAGCTTAGTGACAACTTGAGGCAAAATCTTCAGGTCTCAAATTACAAACACAAAAACCCCTTTTGACCCCACATTCTTACCACCACGCAACTCCAACAAAGCAAACGCAGATTCACATACCCTCAGTTACTTCCTATGAGATGTGATCATGGATTTGTGCAGGAGTGTTATAAAAGATGACAATATTTTGTATGCATTATGTACGGATACATGTTCTGTTGCGACTGATGATTGTAAAACTGAAATTTTGGACAGCATCAGTGATGTGCCCACTATTTCAAGAGTCATGACATCATCCCTGTGTTTCTACTAGTGACAATGATACAAGTACACACAAGAAAGAAAGCAGTGACATGGATAGCTCTGACGATAAAACAATTGATGTGTCCTCATTGTTGCACTGTGCATTTCGTAGAATCACTTTAATTATCAACCAACAAATGCACCTACATAAAATTTCACATTACATTACAGCATATTACAGATATGCTGCCACAACACCCTGTTAATATAATGGAATTATCTTGCGAATGTTTTTAAAATAACTTTAGCAAGGAACAACGTAGCTCCCTGAGGATGATCTTAGGATCAAAACATGTCGGAGCAATTTTAGTGTTTTAATGTGAAATTTTATGCAAGTGCATTTGTTGGTTGATAATTAAAGTGATGTGTGGTGCAAAACTGATAAAAAAAACCAGCAGCAAATCTTTCCCATGAACCACAGGTTTGAATACAGTTACTGAGATCATGAGTTCCATCACTGGTGATGAACGTATACAGTTATTTAATTAACAGTCCAATCTTAACCATAGTCAAAATGCACAACAAGGGAAAGTATCACCAAAAACACTGAAGTAGTGCAATATTACACACGAAGAGAGAAGCAAGTAATTGGGACAAATAATTTTGATGGGACAAGTCAGAAAGGCCAATATAACAGAGTACTGGCCAACTTACACCACAATTTCCACACCTGTTTTTCCTCACACCATCAGCAGAAACCATTATGAACCTTGTTTGCAAGTCCAGAATTTTAGTGACAACAGCCAGCAAACACAAGAAGCTGGAAGGATAATCTAAATGTGGCCTTGGTACGAATATTTTCTACAGAAATTTAGGTAAGTTTACAGGCCAAAGCAAGAACTGTCACTTGATAAAGCCATTGTCCCATGATGGTATTATCTCAAGTTCATGATGTTCAATCCAAAGAAAATAACCAAGTGCTGATGAGAATAGTGTGTGAAGAAGTATCACATTATATCTGTCACATGTACACATACACGGCTGAGAAGATGATGGAGGACATAATACAGTCACTTTTAGACAGAAACATAGGCCACAATCAACATATCCATCGCGATAATTTTTATAATAGTGAGACAGGCTAAATATTGCTAGAGAAAGGCAAGAGTCTGTGGCACTGTGAGGGCTAACAAGGGCATGCTACCATACCTGGAATGGGAAGCCAAACACATTAAAAATGAGCAGTCAGCATTCCACAGGAAATTTGACAGAGACCATCCCATTGCGTAGTAACAAAATTATGTAATGTAATATATCCCGTCTATACACAACTATTTATCAGCATAGTGATATTGTATACACTTAGATTACATTATGGCAACATGTTTCAACCGTAAGACAGTCACCATCAGGCCAATAATGAACACTTTCTAAGGTACAATACAGTGAGCACTCAATGGGATCCCACCTCGTTTACAGTAAAAGTTAAAACAGCGTACAATGAAACACTTATTTGAAACTAAAACATTAAAATAGAATTGTAAGTAAAAGTACACTAATCTCAGTCAAATTGCTGTATTGTTGAGGGCATCTATGTGGTTACTAATTCCACAGGAAACGTGACATAACAGATTCAAGTATGGAAGGACAAAAGGGCTGTGCAAATGATAAGCACAATATATAACAGTAGTGACCACTGGAAGGAATGACAGAAAAACAAACCCGGAAATAAAGAAACCAGAAGCTGTTGTCCAGTAATTCATGAAGGGCATAGATAGGACAGATCACTACCTCAGCTATTCCTCAATTCTGAGGTAAACTGTCAAACGGTCAAAAAAGGTGCTACTGTATCTGCTAGACTGTGCATTCAATGTATTTTTTGTGTACAAACCAACAAACACAAGCAAAGAGAATATAGTACAAGAACTTCATGCATGAGGAAGCAAGGCCCTCAACATCAGAGGTCCAGAATCCAAGTCGAGTTCTGACGAAATGTGCCAGCTACAAAAGCAAGCAATGCAGAGGGGGCCTAAACGGGACTACCCAAGCAGACCTTCCACAGATTTCAGCAAATGCAAATCAGACACAACTGCTGCTGCTGGTGGGAAGGGCAAGAAGCAGTATCGTACAAGACGGTGTAAAGCGTGCTGCAAGTAAGGAGAAGAAGAAAAAAAAATGTAAATACTGCATTGTTCTGCTTCACAAAGGGGCTTTTGAGAAATACCATAGAATTAGGAATTACTAGACTAACTATATGCAGCTTCTACAGTACTGGGTTATGGCAATGTATAGTTGACACAATTTTTTTTGTTGTGGTTTTCTTTTAGCATTCTTACATGTACTGTATGTTAGTCATAAACTAAATTTTATCACGCTTAGTTCTCGCCTCTCTTAAGACCAGGCATGGGAGGAATATAATTTCCTTCTATTTCTTTTTGTTTATAACTGGAAGCGCTAAGTGTTTATCACGCGAGCAGTGTGTGGTATAACGCATGTAACAGTAGCTGCCTAGTGCTCCAGTTGCAGTCTATTGTGTATCTCGAACAGTGACTGAACAACAGAGAATGAAGCTGGACGGTCAGTGAGTGTTAACGTTAATGAAGAGCCCGCTGGCGAGATTTGTCACCAATACAGTTCAGTTGTAACTGCAATTATTCCCTAATTACACACAATAAAACTCCAGCACACTCTATGAGGATTATTTAGTGTGTGTGCGGCCTGCCCGACTCCCCGTTTTAACCCGAGTTCTGAGCTCGAACAACATCCAAGATACGTTCTTCATTGGATCCGCAACGGATACAACAATGGAGTATCATCTATACACAGAAATTCACGAAACTCTGAAACAAATCCTACTGTCATATGTAAAATGCATCATCAGTATATTTTCCAGGACTGCACCTACTGAAATCTCTCAAGGAAATTTCATAACGGAAACTCCCCACAACTTCAAGGGTCTTACAAAATTAAATTTTCCTACTGCAACATGCATATGAATCACCATGAGTCAATTTCTGTGACTGAAACCTATAATGTCATTAAATCTCAAGTCACCATGAACATTTGAATAATTTTATATTACTTGCCTGAAACTTTGTCTGCTTCGCCTTCAAATTGGCATAATTACCCACGCTTTTCTCAGTTGACCTGCAGGTCTGTGACATATATATGTGTCTTGTCCCTAGCTGCCCAAGCTGGATCAATTTCTGAAATTCATGAAAAGCAGAACATTCCAGCCTAAGTTATTATATGCACTCATACATTCACAGGCACAACCATTTGTCCTCTACTGAAGAAGCACAATTAAAAAATTATGACATGCCAGCGGGTTTAATATTTGTTGATACACTTTATGAGGTTATCATATTGTGGCAATGATGAAACAACAAAAACAAACTCAGTGAAACACAAATATTTCAGGGCGAATTAAAAATATGAATGTAAAATCCTGTTCTTTAACAAAAAAAAACGTGATCAGCAGAGGTAACAATACATTCCCACCCAAGTATAGCAATGCTGACAAGAAGGTACGCTATGTTAAACCATGAAATTGCTTTTCAAGAGATTAACAAAGTAATATACACTAATGTGTCTGATTGTGGCTCAGTTGCTTACTACCAATACTGAAAAGAAAATTATGAATACAGCGGCACAGAAAAGTAGATTTAAACTGACAATATTTTAAACATTACATTTCATAAATAACATAGTAAATGTTTGTACAATGATATGACAATATGTAATAAATAAGAAAGCTTACAGAACAAAGGAAAGTGGTTTAGAAATAAATTCAGGACAGACAATTTTTTCACTACATGGACTGTATAGGCACGTCAGAAATTGAAGTATAAAGGAAAGTAAATGCGTCACACATAAAATGACAGGATTTAAAAACTGAATGTATTATTCTAATATGCATGTTAGTGTATGCACACACGGCCTACAACGTAACTGCAATAACCAATCGGAAAATTGGGACTCTGTGAAATCAGAAGGCTGAAAACCACAGGCCAATTCACAGAAACCAGGATATTGTTCAACATGTCACCGGGATACACAAGATCCAAAACCACGCGCAGTATAGCACTTATCAGAAGCGCGTACAAAACTTAATACGTGTGAAAAATATTCCTGCGTGTATTTAAAACAGAAATTCGAATTTAATTCCAACCCTTCGTAACAAAATACACTTTTCAGAACCTTTAAATATAACCTAGCGCCTTCAGGTAGTCATAGGTATACTTCAAAGAATATACAGCATATTAACAACTGCCCTGAACCCTCATTACCTTTGCAGAATTCATATTGTCTCAGAAAAGCAAATAAACGTTTAAGCTAAAAGATACCTCCCACTCCTTCGCACACTATTATTCAATATGGCGAACACTGATCACATGCACACGTTTTCACCGACCACTCTTCCTCCTCAGCACACTGCAGCCACAGATTATAAATGACTGAAGCCAAAGCCCATGCGTTATGGGCGGCAACAGGCTAGATGATCTGTGGCACAGAAGTAGCAAGTCCGAGTAGTAATCTGTGCCCGCAAGGTTTAATCATTGGTTGGCGCAGGGCTTCGCGGTCAATGATCTGTGGTCGCGGTATGGTTGATGAATTCTAGTGTGTTGAAAACAACAGGGGTTTAGAAAATGTGCTCTTATTCGGTAAGTCAAAACCAAATCGTCACTTCAAGGTGTTACTTTTTTCTTCTAGTACACTGACACTGGGAATAGAGTGTACAGTACTCGGCAAGGTCTCTTCTAAATTAACTTACGCGTTAAAAACATTTTCGACACCAAAAGTTAATGATTAAGGTGCATGCTCGCGTTTGGCTGGCTGCCGGTTTCGTTACTGTAACGGATTGAATATTGTAATGGGTAGAAACTGGAACTAAGTGACGCATAAAAACTTCTTTTGTATCGTGATTGTGATTTAATGGATGAAACATAAGCATGATAAATATTCAGGAGCTGTACTATGTCGCAGTCAGGAGTTTGGTCTCTAGAGCCCAGAAAACTGCATGCCAAGTTTGTTAACTAGATAACACACTTCTGTATAAGATATCGTATATTCCGTCATTATTACAGATATTATATTTACTAATACCATCAAATACCTGATTATGTGACTTGATTGTTTAATTTTGTATAGTGTTTTTTGTATTGTAGATGCTTGTTTATGTGTGACAATCACATACCTTTATATGTAAGGCCAAAATATCTTCCACTAATCATTTTTAATTATATGTAAAGTACAATTATAAAATTTCCTTTTATACCTCTCACATAAAGAGCCTGTTGTTGGGTACTTTGTAGCTGAAACATGTAGCAACCATTTATGATTGCTACCATGAAGCTGTGCATAGACAGGCTGCATTTTTTCTCTTATTGTGTATTCTAGAGGTACACTGGGAATTTCACACCATAAAAACGTGACCTAACAGATACATTGTTCGAAATTTTGGAAGGGTGGGATTAAACAATAAAGATTGGAGGATGAAGACATTAAGAGGAAATGAATTTGGAGCAATGCACACTGCAGATTCGTAATATTTTGCTTTCCTTCCTATTTTCAGAAAACTAGCTATTCAAGTATAAACATGTGTATGTTGACATAATATTTTTAAAGTTGTGGGTGTGACACTTGGTCTGTGACATTCAGGAAGGACTGTAGACTGGGTTATGGAACATTGCTGATCAGCCCTTAGACTGAATGTGACATGCAGCATGCATACAGGGTTATCAGAAATCCTTATTCATAATGAACAATCTACTCCGCCTTTAGGGGCCTATGTGCATACCAAGCTACAGACACGACGACATATCCATTGTTGTTACAGATGACCAAATTCGCTCTGTCGGACTTTACTACACAGTCGCTGTAGTAACACTATTAAACAATAGTTGTGTTATTGACTTCATACCTACTTGCTAGTTTATCTTGCATCTTGCTAGACCTATTGCAATAACTCAGGTAACATTATGTTATCAGAGGTTAAAATGTAGGCTGGTTTTGGAGTGAGTAGGCCTACACTATATGCATCAGGTGAAGTTATCATTTGAATTGGGATAATAACATTTGAATCTTTGAACATGTGGGATAAAATAAATTGTGTTCATCATGCTGTTGGGTGCTGACCCTGTGTGGAAGTGGGCGGTGTTGCCAGTGCTTCAGACTAACATGCTCTTTTGATCAGCGGGATGGAGCAGGTTAAAAGTGCTGTATCATTACACAGGCAGGTGACCACTTGGATTAACGGAAACGTGGAACATTCAGGGCCTAATATGGCTTATCTTTCTTGGGGATGAATGATTACTTGGTAATTTCAAGGGTCCCTTGGAGAGGAATAGTCACATTAGGGTCATACTGAGGGAGGGATTTAGTAGTGCCTCCCTGTATTTAGGTCATAAATGGGAGTGTCAATCGAAACCAGATAGTTTATGGACCTGTCGGGTGTCCTTGTGCGGAGTCTGAAAGCTATCGTTGACTGTGTACAGATGTTTCCCTCACCCATACACCAAAGCAATGAACTGTCAGAGCGGTACATTATATATAGAGGCAGCTTACTACCCAAAAAATGTGAGAAGCAGCCCTCTTCCATCAAAAGGAGGATCAACATAAAGTCTGAATTACTGTATTATGTACTCCATGGAGCAGAGTCCTTCTTGAGAAGATCACCGGTTTTCAGCTAATCAAATTCCCCCCATTTAATGGAACCCAAACATTTATTACCGCATTCACAAGTGTCCGCCACCCAACGCCCTGAAATTGGGATAAGAGCAGTGGGCAACAAGAAAGTGACAGCTATTCTTGATCCACAGCACCCGCCACTGGATTGAGAGGCAAGTATTTCCTGCAGATGACAACAGGCATCTTGAAAGTTGTGAATCATGTGATCACCTGTGCTGTGGCCAGAACCAATCACAAGAAAGCTACCACACTTTGTGTTGACTTTCCTCATACAAGTTGGGTACACTATTGTTTCACTTTTATGGGGTGTATTTATGACGGGTCATCTTTCTTCTTGTGAGGTGATAATTTTCATTTTTGTGGTGGAACTGCAATTACTTTTATATGTGTAACGTAAACTACAGTGTTTTATTGCATATTTGTTGAATGTAACACATCGTTTTGGTATGCACATAATTTCATATGCAAATGCTGTGTATTTCATTGCATATGTATATAATTATAGTTGTCTTTGCAGTCCTAAATGGACAATAGATACCAACGTATTTATGCCATAGGGTTCAGGGTCTTGCTGGGGAAACCAGAGGGAAGGAGACCACTGGGGAGACCTAGGCGTAGATGGGTGGATAATATTAGGATGGAGCTCCAGGAGGTGGGATGTGGGTATATGGACTGGATTGGGCTGGCCCAGGATAGAGACAGGTGGCGGACGCTTGTGAGTGCGATAATGAACCTTTGGGTTCTGTGAAATGCGGGGAATTTCTTGACTAACTGCAAACTAGTTAGCTTCTCAAGAAGGACTCTGCACCATGGAGTAAGTAAGTAAGTAAGGGTGCATGTCACGGCACAGGGAAAGAAGAGGGAGACTTCAGGTTTTCCAGGAATCCAGTGCAATATGTACATATAGTTTTAAAACATATGCATTACCACTTATTCTTGTGCCATACAACTCATTTTCAGTGCCATACAGAATTCTTAAACATTGTTACCTCAGATTGACTCTTGTATGATCACTGAATGTAGTATCATGCATTATAATAAGAGCTGCAATTTTTTTTGCATTTTACAGTTTTCAAATATGACAAATTAAGAACTCAGTTTTTAGTTAAACATGCAATAAGCACAGTAAGTGTTCATTATTTAGGATTAAGCATGCATTAAAGGTGCATTGTGTTGGGATTGTAATATTGATATTGATTCTTATGCGTATTGGACCATGCATCATCTTGATATTTGAATAAAGGTTGACCAACCAGATGACACTTGCTTTATTACATATTGCTCAACATGTTTCAGACCTTAATACGTCCATCTTCAGGAGCTAGCGAGTACTTGTTGTGTTGTGTAGGCTTCAATGATAGAGGTTTTGTATGTTAGTTTATTTATCTAGCGGTAAGTGCTATACTTATACTATGTGTCGTGTGTGGCTCTGAGTGAGTGTGTTTCTGCAAGCGTGTGGTGTCCTGTGGTTCTTGAACATTTTGTGTGTGGTATATTTTGGTGTTTTATGCATCTGTATTGATGATTATATGCATGAGCTGTACATACCTGACTTGAGGCGTGCTGGTGTTATGT
>Ga0136643_10008329_pt1 | contig 15136 bp, 10 predicted proteins | sample TergutLab28metaG_FD_96883 | JGI IMG/M metagenome (GOLD analysis project Ga0136643, IMG submission 96883) | Labiotermes labralis P1 segment gut microbial communities from Petit-Saut dam, French Guiana - Lab288 P1 (version 3) (version 3) | ecosystem: Host-associated > Arthropoda: Insects >... | reverse complement strand
GCACCGCTAACCTCTAAAGTTGCATTTTATATATTTATTCAACAAATAAAGGTACTGAATATTTTAAACATGGTATATACTCTCCGTTTTTTTCTCTTCAAAATGCAGTTTGTTTCATAATTCCAACGTATTTGGTTCCTGTATTATTCACATTTTATATACAGGGTGTGCTAAAATAAATAAAAAAATTCCGGCGCCAAAAGGTTAAACAATCAGCGTGGCAATAAGATATTATCTTGTTTTGGGAATGAAAGGAACGGTCAGGAAACGCACCTAAGTATCACAATTAAGAAATAATTGAAGAAGAGACTTCTGATCAAGAAATTTGAGACAAATAACGTCTAAAAATAATAAAAAGCATATTCGTTTGTTTTTGTATCAGTATAAAGACAATGTGTATTGTTGCTAGTTTTAAGTTGTCTTGTGTATAATTGTTGTTGGTTGGCCGTGTGTATTGTTGCAGTTATCTTAAGTGTATTTGTTGTACTGTGTGTGCATTGCTGTTTTTTTTACTTTAGATGCCGGACTGCTACTCGGAAGGTCCTGCGACCGGCCATCTCGACACAGGTTTTTCTTGGTTTCCCTGTGTCTATAAACAAATGCTGAGATGGTTCCCAAAATTCCAAGTTGCCACTACATGCTTCTCATGTAGCCCTCCCGACTTAAATTTAGTAGTAACCAATTTCATCTTTTGTTTATACGTAAAATAACCACTGCCACCGGGTAACAACCCAATTGCAGTAAATAAATAAATAAATTATTATTACTTCGGTTTATTTCAACTCCAACCTTCCAGCTGTGGTGCAGGAGACGTGTTTGACCAATACCCAGAAAAGATAAACACCGATTATTCCTAATTCTAGCTGTCCTTCAGTTAGTCTAAACACTACAAGCTCCACGCGAAAAGTATATCATCAGCTGCCCACACCACTAATACAGAGTTGGTCAAAAGTAACTGTACCTGTTGTGGGCAATGAGCAAATTATCTTTTTGAAAAACCATGTATCAATTCAGTCTAAGGGATGTTCCTGGGGGAATGCCTTACAGGTGCGCAGCGACTTCTGAGCCCTTCTACATGAGCTATCATACCTCCTCACTGCACAACAAGCCCCCTGTTATAAGCCGGCAGTAAAGCTCTTGTCTTTGAAATGGACGCCTAATCGGCGATGAATTGCTAAACAATGTTTATCGCCGGAATGGATAAGCAGAAACCCGGTCAGATTTTGCCTACACACTCAGCATTTTAGCTGCCAGTAGAGCATGTGCCAGAACGTAATGATCGATGACAAAGACCACGGCTAGCCACATCGTCCACTCATACACTCTTATTCAGTGTGTTCTTTCCCGGGAGTAAAGAGGCATGAGCGTGAAGATGGCCAAAATATTTAGTGTGTAGTTAAAGAATGAGTAAAGATATACTGCATTTCTCTGTATGTCCGGTAGGGTAGCATTTATGCATTCTACGTTTCAACATCAATTACAAAGAAAGTAAAACGTCGTTCCGACCGTCCTTATCCTTAGCCAAATGGCGTCCGCAGCAGGCTTTGTGGTCTAGAGAACCGTAGTGGACGCAGCAATGAAGCCAGTGTCGTACAAACGGATTTACCGTCTTTTGTGTTCCCCGGGAGGTCAATTCGAAGTCGATTTACCGAACTACAAGTTTCCTGGTGTTTCATCCACAACAAAGACACACTGAACTGCATTACGTTCAGCTGTGTCAGTTGCTGGGATGTGCTGGAAGAAGATATTACAGGGTTACTTTCGTTCCCAGGTATCATCCTGTGAAGTACCCCCCAACACACAGAGCGGTGCTGTCGGATGTGCCCAGATAACACCCTGAAATAGCTCACGGCCGCTATTTTCCGCACCCTGCCCTAACCAACATTCAGTTATAAGATTCTACGCTATATGACCTCTGGAGTTGGAAGAGAGTTGTCAAATAAACCAAAAACAGGTAAATGATCTTTTTAAATTAATTAATGCACAGCAATTAGCTCCGAATCCTGCTGTGCAGAAATTACGAAATTAGATAGGGGAAATGAAATTCGATCGCGACAACAACTTCCTACAACATGACGTCCCGTTACTAAATACTGGCTCTCGACACCACATGTGGTACTGAAATTGCAATTTGGGGAACAGCACGCTGCTCTTTCTTCCTCTCCATTTTCAGAAATTAATAGGAGAGCTTAAAGCCTCTTGTAGTACAAACGAGCGGTAAAACACGGCGTAATGTACACATACACTGAAGACACTTCGACGAAGGACATCCCATTCGGTAGGTCGTGCTTTTACAACTACTCAACAATATTTTGACGTTTTGCTGACCGTCCATCTCAGTATATTTATCTCGGTATTTAACCAACTTGATGCACAAAATTTGTTTCACAATAAGTTTCATTTCATGCCTCTACATGTTTAGAGCACATGTACTCGAAACATGTAGAGGCATGAAATAAAACTCATTGTGAAACAAATTTTGTGCATCAAGTTGGCTAAATACTGAGATAAATATACTCAACAAGACTACCGTTAAAACACAAACAAATATGACTGCGTTTGACAGTGGTCATATTAATTAACGAGTTACAAAACACAACGGAGCGTTCTTCATTAAAATATTCAAAGCACAATCAAGCTTGTTGCATCCCTACTACAAGAATATCAAAAAAGAGTGCACCGAAATGAAATGCAAACATAAAAAGCAGTAAAACTTTGTGAAAGAAATTACGAAAAAAATATATATTTGTGATTGATCATAATCTCACTCGTTAAGCAGTTACACTGAAGATCAAAATAAGTGTTCTTAATTCTTCTTCTTCTTCTTCTTCTTCTCCTCAATTTTATGAATTCTTGAAGACCCTTTCTTACTGTCTCTACCATATACGAAGACACATACAAACATATATAGATATGTACATACATAGATACATACACACATGTGTATACATAGGTAAATAAATTCATATATATATATACATACGTGTAAACATAAATACATACATAGTATATAAATAAACACATACATATATACTATAAACATATATGAATACATTCATTCTGTACTACACACTTTTTAAAATTTTAAACCATATTAACATTTAGTATTTTAACTCTATTATTGAAATGTGTGTTATAACTAGCCATATATGCCTTTTTGTTTGTTGAGTAACTTACTGACGATGACCGAAAAGGGCCGGAACATGTGGGAGGTTTACCACATGGTCATATATTCACTGTTATCTGATCATAGTGCACTACTTGGTACAGATTTGATGCATACATGAATAATTGTATATATATATATATATATATATACCTCTACATAAATACATATTCATATACATAGAAACATACATAAATACACCTTCATATACATATATCCACACACATGCACACATAATACCTGTGCTTACGTCTGAAGAAGAACTGACCATCTAAACACTGCCATCACAATATTCTTGACATACTTCATGGCGCCAGTGCTTGTGGGATTGTGATAGTGCCAATCCTCGCAAGTAACACAGCACAAGACAGATTATTCGGCTATTTCTGTGTAGGTTAGCATTTGTGTAGTTTGGCACACCCAAGAGCAGCAGACGTCAGACGTAAGCTCAAGTCACGCGCAGATGCAGGGTCCACTAAAAGTGTAAAACACTGGTCCATTTCACGTTGATGAATTTTATACAGAAGAAGAGGAAGGGCGAATGTCACGCTGCAGCTAGGCGAAGTCCAACATTTTGCAAAAACAACAGCGCTTGTAGCTGATATATATGAGCATAAACTACATGTTGAGGGCAATTCAAAGGAAGCGATTTCCGACGCGAAGTCCGTCAGAATCTTTAGATACGCAAGAAGGGAAGAAAAAATAAACAAAACGGAAGGCATTCGAAGAATGGAAGATAAAACAGGGGCGCACAAAGTTTCCAATGGTTTAGGCAACAACTAAAAATGTACGCGCCAGAAGAGTGACAAAAATGTAGGCGCCAGAAGAGTGACATAAAGCAAACTCCATACAAAGGAGCAACCAAAATAGGGCACCAACGCACGAAATTTATTGGCCACGGCGAACTGGCGCCCGCGATTGGCGCACCCCTGAGACGAAATAAACGTAAAACTGACATTACCCCATTAATCCCTAGTGCAGTTTTAAAGTTAAACAATTTTACGTTCTACCCACAGACTGCGTTTATGTATTTCATACGATCCCATTACACGCAGAGGGAATGTTTTAAGAGTCGGTTCTTGTAGCGCTCCGTATCTCCGTGTATTTACATTACAAGTTTTAAATAACCTGTGTATTTTACTTACTAGATAATTTACAATAAAATTAGGGATTCAATTTGCTACGTAAATAACAAGTGTTGGTTCATTCCCGGTAAGTACAGTTCGTCAGCCAAAGCAAGATCAAAATTAAAAACAAAACTCGATCCCCCCCCCCCTCCCCCCCCCCCAAAAAGTGATCAGGTTTTGGTCTATCAACAGTATTGCAACTGCCCCTGGGAACAATTTGGAAGAATATTTGGTGTGATACACAGTAGTGCGTACTTACTTGACAGGGCCCGTCTGATGTTAAATGTCGAGCGTCAGGTGACTTTTTGCGCCAGTTTCTAAACGTACTCCAAAGTGCAACATTCTTCGTGGGCGGGATTACGTTTACGGTAATGGCTCCTGTCATGCAGGTACTGACAAAAAGTAAGCAGTACTCCAAGAATTTATACGGAAAAACTGACACAAGCTACAAACTGCAGTTTATTACAAAAATATATGGGGAAAATACACGCAGGGGTTATTAATTCTCGCACTTCAAATTCGTACATTATGTGTAGCCGTTCACGTATTACTAGTTCGCCAAATGTTTCGTGTTGCACAACGACAAATCACATTGCAATGCACTAGAGTCTCGGCATTTTACTCCCGTCACAGACACAAAACTTCGTAGGTGACATTAAATAATTGCAACGAAAAACCCCCTTCAACTGTACTGGACATACATTTTTTTTTGTATTTACCTTTCAAATATCTTAAACACTACAGCTAAACACTTCGAAATTCCATGGATCATATTAAAGAAATAGAGTCCCTGCTGTGAAACCGATTATCATATGGTCACTAACTACCTAACCGCATCCGTACAATAATAACCAACAGGATGCACTATTTGCTTTCTAGTTATTTCAATAATTAACCTCTACATGTTTCGAGCAGGCTTACTGCTCATCACCAGGAAGTACTACTGTGTATATACAGCAACTGGTGCATGTCTTGCGCTTTTGTTGACTGGCTGTCGGCCAACAACCAGTCAACATTAACGCATGACATATACCAGTTGCTATATATACACAGTAGTACCCCCTGATGATGAGCAGTAAGCCTACTCGAAACATGTAGAGGTTAATTACTGAAATAAATGGAAAGTAAATAGTGCATCCTGTTGGTTCTTACTGTACGGATATATCACGATACACGGTCAATAAAACATTAAATTTACCTAACTGCATGTAGAACAGTATTTCTTAGGAATTTCACAGCCCCTCGCCTAGCCAAGAATACTATGCATTGTACGGAACTCAAAATTCATTAATGTGTTGGCAACATTTCACCACTCGTCCCTGTCTTGAGCATGAAAAGCCCAGTCAACGCCTTTCCCCCATCTTTCTCTAACAACAATTTTAATTTTACGTTTTTTGAACTGTGCATTGTGATATACCTACGTAATAAGAACCAACAAAATGCACACTTTTTACGTTAATGTTTTAGTTTAATTATAGTGTCTTCAACATTTTAAGCTCATGGTTCCGTGCATCGTAATTCCCAATCAGGCCACGTTGGAGGGAAGTTGCTGTACCAGTATTATGACCTGTACCGGAAGTTGTGGTTACAGTTTTTAGTACTCCTGATGATGTGTGCTGTGACACCCGAAACTTGTAGAGTGACTTTGCAGCAAATAAATATCTGCATGCTGTTGTATCTGGTTGGATTTTTATTACCATTGTTTTCAACATGCTTCGGACATCCAAATGTTCATCCTCAGGAAGACTTGTACGTGCATTGATATTACTTACATTTCATGTACTTTATATTTCATACTTAGACAATTTATATAGCCTTTTATTATAATTTCAGCATGAAAGAAATACCATAAAACTGCATGTACAAGTCTTCCTGAGGATGTACACTTGGGACGTTAGAAACATGTCGAAGACACTATAATTAAATTAAAACATTAATGTAGAAATTGTACATTTTGTTGGTTCTTATTACACAGGTATCAATTTTAATATTAGCCTCCCATCTATGCCTCGGTGTTCCAGGCGGTCTCTATTGGGTTTCTTCACCATAAACCTGTCCGAATTTACCTTCTCTCCGTACGTGAAAAATGCCGCGCCGATTAATATTTGACGAAAAGTAAATTATGACGATCCACATTATGCAGTTTTTTTTCTAATCTTCCTGTTACTCCCTCTCAGACCCACATATCTTGCTCAGCACCCTATTCTCAAATACCCGCAGTCTACGTAAATGTTACTAGCATTAAAATGGGACTGCAGTATTTCAGCGATGTACCACTAAAATAAGTATAAAGAGCTATGAATTTCAAGTTTCAGTCGTCTGAAATGACACCATGTGGACTGGTATACAAGCACCAGCAGTCCGAAGGAACTTGGCTGTCTCCATTTCCAGAGTAGTTCAAGGAACCTCGCACGACAAGACCGTAAGATTCATTTCGAGCTCAGAGTGTCATCTTGTTTGAATTTATAACAAAAAGTAAATCATAAGTTCTCTCCCCCCTCCCGATGTGTAAACAGTACAAGAAATATAACACCACACTTGCTCCACGAACAATGGCTTTGCTTTGTAGATTTTGCATGTTATCATACAATATGACTACCGCCTGTACGTTTATTGGTGTGTATTCGAACACGTAAACTGTGGGACGAACAGCCGTCTGTACAGACATCCGTAACAGCGTGCATATTATGACACACGTGTACCACGTGACCGGCACTTTATTATTAACTACAAGCGAACCTGATCGTTCTGTCTAAGAGCATCAAAGAAATGATTCTTGTTACGAAAAGCAAGCAGCTGTTCTACCTGTCTACGCCGTGAAGTCATGTTCTACAGGGAAGGGAGAGATAAGATTCCATCCTTTCTTAATATCAGCACCAGATGGGAGGTGAGTGATCAGTTTTACACCCACGTAAACACCCACCGGAAGTCATCGAATTAAAGGCTGGGTTTGAGCAAGACAGCCGGAGCCGGTCTTAAATTTCGAAGAAGGGAAAAATCTCTTTGCCGGGAATCAAAACCCGGATCGTAAGTCAAAAGCGTCACATAAAACTGGTGCTACAGACTACACGAATTATCCGGACGAAGCTGTAGGTGGGTTAATGCTAATCCTCGAGATTCTCAAGAACACAAAAAATAATCAGCGAGTTTTTGGACTTTCAAAACAGCCTAGTACTACAGAATGCAAAAATGCGTATAATTTCCAGATTTCATAATTTTAAACACCGGACGACGGGAAATGCCCAAAAAGCTTGGTAATTAGAAGTGTGATTGATATACTATCGTCAGAACTCGCAATAAATAACTTAACTAAACAAATTAACTAACTAAACCAAGTAAACTAATTACACGAACTAAATAAACTAAACCAAACAGCTAACTAACTGACTACACGGAGCAGTCCTTCGTCAGAAGCTAACAGATCCTCAGCCAGTGACGAAATTTCCCGCATTTTATGAACCCCGAAGGTTCATTACCGCATTCACAAACGCCCGCCACCCGTCCCTATCCTCAGCTAGGGCAATCCAGTCCATGACTCTCCAACCCCCTTCTCGAAGACCCACTCTGATTTGATCCCCCGATCTACACCTAGGTCTTCCAAGTGGTCTATTTCTCTCAGATATCCCCCACCAAAACCCCGTATGTACCTCTCCTGTCTCCGATACGTGCCACATACCCCGCCCACCTTATTCGTCTTGATTTGATCACCCGAATATTTGGTGAGCAGTCAGAAAGTTCTACAAAATTAAAATCTGAAATTCGCTGCGGCACCCACTATGATACACTGAAACGTAATGTCACTAATTAACGCGTGTTTTTATGAGTATAAGACAAATGAATAGACCGCGGGGGGGGGGGGGGCGGTTTTCCTTGGTTAAAACGGAAATTCGCATGTTTATGAGTACTGTGTGAATGTACATAGACATATTTTTCAGACTTTCAACGACAAATCACTTGGTAAAAGGTTTAGTTCTTTAGAAGAAGCAGCAAGAAGCAAAGATACCAGGCAGCTTAACGTAGAACTACGTCTAACAAAAAAACTTACGTATTCTGCCATAGACTGCACTTAGTCGTACGCGTTTTGTGCAGCCTCGCAGTAAACAGGAATTATTTCCCTCTACAACCTTAACTGACTTGCTTCTATAACCGAGACGGTGTGTGTCTACTGGGCGGCGGACTGAACCTTTAAATAAAATTCGGGTTAAGGTTAAAGTTCGAGTGCAAACGTCACGCGAGTGAGATCATTTATCACGAACAGGTAATGAAGATTATTTAAATTTATCCTCTAACCCTCTAGATCTGTCTGCTTGTGATAACTGATACTATCGCCCGATAAAACCAATCTGGCTTATGGTCCTGGCAAAAGTCGGCTAATTTGCAGAAGGGGAGTGACACCCCGAAAAGAAATGAAACTTCTGCAAGTTGGCCACAGTATCATGGCGGGCGGAGATGCACATGAGAGGCTGTGGTCACATTACTCAGTTGGCGATAAGGAAATAAAAACCGTCAGTCACAACGATGTTTATAAAATTTTACTGCTACACGTTTCGGCTTTTGTAGAAAGCCATCATCAATGTAAAACTACACAAAGGAGCATTATTTATATAGGATAACCAATTAGAATGGAACTTTTTCATACAGCGGAGATCTCAACTTTACAGAAAATAGGTATTGTACAAGCAGAAACTACATACAAGTCAGACGTATATATTAAAATGCAATACGTATATGGGCCGGATAGCTCAGACAGTATAGTGAATGGCTACGGACTGGACGGTCCGGGGATCGAATCCCGGCGAGGGGCCAGATTTTCCGCACCCGTCCAGACCGGCCCTGGGGCCCACCCAGCCTCCTGTACAATGGGTACCGGGTATCGGGGGTAGAGGCGGCCGGGGCGTGGGGCTGAGTCCCATCTAGTGCCGAGGTCCTAGAAAGAGTAGAGCTATACCTCTACTCACCCTAAGGGTCTTCGTGGCCTATAAAAAGGGTGAAACCTACCTATTACGTATAAAATGTGAAATATTAAAATCTTTTCCAGTGCTTGAAGTGTGAATAGGAAATTACTCAGTAATAAAATACGGCTCCAGAGGGGCAATCTGTAAGTAAAACTCAGAACTATGAAGTTGCAACTCTGAACTATCTTCTAAAAGAAAATATGAATAAGCACACCAATAACAAGAAAATCTTACTTCGAATTTAATTACGGTTTCAAATTTAGAACGAAAAGTAAGCTGGAGAGGTATGGCATTCTATGCAGCTTATTCATCCTTCGTTATCTCGTCCAATTAATTTGTGGAAATTAGACGATAATTAAACAAATAACGTGGGCGTTAATGAACTTCAAATTTATTTCACGTAACATAGATAAAAATTACTTACATCTAATACAGGTGGGAGGAAATGTATGGGATGCACGGAGCCAAAACGAACTGACGCGAACTAAGCAATGTTGCTACCACGGTGTTCACTCGATACAAGAACCAAATGTTATCTGATTCCCAGACCTTATACGATTTGTTCAGTCTGACGTTTGCCATAAGCCAGACGTCCCGCAGCAAACAATAGAATCTTTCAAATTAAAGCCGCTGTAATTAAGGCTTGCTTGCGAGGTAAGCAATATTTCTTTCCAATATTTACCTAAAAATTCAACACATTTCTGCCAGATTTTAGGTGTTTCATCTTTTTCGTACAGTGAAATGAGCGCGGTGGGAAGAGGTTCCAAACTGGAAACAGATATATCGAAATGAAACATAAAAGATTTCCTGCCACTTGAAAAAAATATATATTAACGGTCACGGAATGCAGAAGTAGTAGTGAAAATCTGACGAGCCTTTGCCATTCACCTAACGTTAACTGTGAACGAACATCGATGCTAAGATGTGTCGTCGCTGATCAGTCCCGTGCACACAAACACGTAAATGTACACCTACCATATTTTCGGTAACTGTTACATTAATCACACAATCGGTCACCCCTGTTTTTCTACATGTTTAAGTGTGGTTATCAAGAAAACTGAAGAAGGGAAATCATTTTTTTCTGAATAATTTTTTTTTTTACGGATAACTGTGATTAACGCTAACAATGCCATGGCTTATCAACGTTACTCGACCCACAGCACAGTTTCATCAAACACTTCTTTCAACATTTTCATACAATTATAACTTAAAAATGCAAATTATGTAGCAGACCGGTAGTTGTAATTTATGCACTATGACAAGCATATTTACATACTTCAAAAAACATCCTACAAAGATAAATAAAAACTTGTACATCAAAACTTATCCAAACCGCAAGTTTTAACGTAAGGCAAGTTAGTCATAATACAAAAATAAGACACCAAAACAACATAACCCTACACAAGCCAAAGGTTTCTTTAGTACTTGCTACTTTACGTATTTATTAATTAATCAGTCTTGGGGGAAAAACTTAACACCCACATATTCTGTGAAAACCGTGCTGGATATAACACCAAAATGCCGCATCGTAGCCATGTTTGTAACTGTTGAGTTATAAATACGCAATACTTGTACGCAATTTGTAGGCACTTTATTATGCATCTGCACCCAAAACTGTACGTGTGTTCTGCTCAAACCGTTCAGGTATTGTCGCTGTCAAACACAATGATAACTTAATTTTTTTGCATGGCAGCCATGTTGTAGACAGCCTGCAGTAATCGACTTAACAAACAATGCCAGAAATACTGACACGACGAAGCTAAAATCCGCTTCTCGCCATTGTTTTATGAAGGCGCGTAAAAAGTAGCCAGGTTTATGTCTCTCACAACATATTTCGTAAAAAATGAACACTTCGTAATTTGAAAACAAGAACTAATGAATACCTTGTTATGTCATGAACATTTTCATTTTCCGTGCGAAAGAAAAACATACCAAAAACAATATTCTGTATGTGTCAAGGTATCCCCGTAATTTTATGATGTTTACATTAACTTTAAACTATATCATATGATATAAACTAAATTAAAATACATTCAAGTGTACGTTTATATCATACGTACGCACAGTTATGTATGTCGAACAAACTCAGCACACTACAATTCAAGTAAACTGGTATACTGCGACTTTAGCACAAACACGTCGCCAAATGGTATGACCAAACAAGATATGACGCAGTTACAAACTCTACGATGATACCAACACAACTTTTTATCATCTACAATCCACAACCATACTTTTCTAAAACGACTCAGTGCTGTCACGGTGTTCACAACTTACCTACTAACAGGCGCAATAAACACTTCCTCGTAGAAAGGAAATGCGCATTACGATATAAATTTGTTAGCGCTTGTTTCTCTCCTAACAGCAACAATCAAAGAATGTGTGTTGTCACTGGAGTGCATTCACAAATTATACTGCGATGTGGCGGTGTCAAGATTCCCCACCGTGAATGAGCTCTGCCCCCAAGTAGTATCTTCCTGTGAGTGTTTTTAAATTTGGCTTCAGCCGTCAAGCAGTACTGTGACGCAATACCCTCAGGGTTTACACATGTCTACTACCTATACTAAAGATATCAATTGGCATTGCGTGCCTCCCAATACGTCGCCAGTACACGTGCTGCCAATTACAATCTGTTGTTAACAGCGAATTCACACAGCTGTCAGTTAACTCAAGCTACGCGTTAGGTGGGACCGAATGAATGGGACACGAAGTGCGACATGTTTTAAGATACGCTGTCTTGTTGATACTATTTCAAACAATTTTAGGCGCGGTCGACAAAGAAAAGATTGCATAACGCGACCATACACGTCTTTCCGTTCGTCCTCAGGGAACAGCTAGGCTTGCACTAGGCTGATTTTTGGAATTCTGACAAACACTTTTCAACGGATTCCAGTTAAAATGGGACAAAACAACATCCCTGCATGGAGATCTATGGCTGTACATTTTAATATCTGGCCCTTTTGGTTTTCACATTTTACATATATTATGTTCTCAGCGAGGTACGAGCTCGAAATGGGGAAACAGATGAGCCTCAAACATGAAGCACAATCGATTTTAAACGCTCAGATATGGACATTAACACCTATAGATTATAAATACCCCCGCTTAAGATACTCGATGATCGACAGTACACCTTTTAGTACGACACGGAAAAATCATTTTGTGTGTGTGTGTGTGTGTGTATTAAAATACGCAAGAGATTTTTTGTAAAGTACTTACGAATTTAACACCTACGGGACTATCAGAGTGAAAGTAACGCCTTCCTGACTTGGTAATTACAGTTAGTACAGAAATGTATCGGGGACCTCTGTAGCACAGTGGTTAAGGTGCTGTGCTACAAATCGGAAGGTCGCTGGCTCGATCGCAGCTGGTGCCAGTGGATTTTTCATTGAAATAAAATCCTTCCGATCGCACTACGGCCCTGGGGTCGACTCAGCCTCTAACAGAAATGAGTGCCAGGAGAATTTCCTGGGGGTAAAGGCGGCCGGGTGCGTAAGGATGACAACTTACCACCATCCTGTACCGTTGTCACGAAATCTGGGAACCTTAACTTCCCGGAACCCTCTGTGTCCCTCCGGGCCTGTAACGGGACTGCTTTACCTTTACAGATATGTATTACTGACGCAGGAATAATTCTTGATCTTCATTATATAACATGACGTCACGAAGCCATAATACAATGTTCAAGCCGCGTATCTCTCCTATCAAAATCCGAAACGTTACTGCTACAAAAAAAATTAAGCATACTTATTTTTAATTCGGAATACGGACATTAAAAACCGTTCAATGACGTCACTTAAGAGTACAAACAAAGTCGACGCTAACCTCAGTCACAAACGTGCACTCAGAAGTTCAAAAGACAGCCGTCTCACTTAAAGTCTTTGTTTGAACAAAGCCTCTCTGCTTCAAGGTTACGAATATCTGCGAAATACGTTTAGCGTACAGCCTCTAAAAGTGAACAAACAAGGAAATTTATTACAATGTAACATTCAGGCGGCTTCAGATTTCTGCAACCTCATCTGTCCACACCGTGTGTATTGCCATAATGATTTACATGCCTGTAAAAATAAGTATTATTCCAACTAATTCACACTCACTTGATACATTTACTTCTACGTACTGTTCCACCACTCACAGAATGGAAACAGTGCACCGAAGTATCGGGCTCTTTGCTCATTCATTGCCTAAATGTAAGTACAATGCACCTAAACGGAAAATAACAACAGTTCATTTTTAGTCGCGTAATTCCTGTGTTCTCCTTTCACCACAGATCACACTGCATGTTTGTATTTTTGCCTTGATTACATGACATGAAAATCGCATCTAGTCTACTATTTCTTTGGCCCCTCTAGGCATACCTTACCTCTTAAATCGCCTCGTAAACGGTGCGACATTGGGGAAAAATAATTTAATACAAAATGTGTGCGTTGATTTTGTCTGTAACATTTTTTTCTGTAACCCTTTTGAGTCCAAGCAGAACACAGGGAAACGGTGAAACAGTATTTAAACACACTAAAATTTTTCATGCACCTCAACAACAGATTTACAAAGAACAATCGATACCTAAAAAATGTCGAGATCTTAAACGGCGAGATCTACAATCGAGTATTATCGATATCTCGTAAACGTCTCGGTGTCATTAAAGGAACGATTCAGTGTATCACATTCTACCGCTGTTTCGACCGTCAAATATTTCTTCAACCTCAGCTCGTACCCCACAGAACACAGTCCCAAGTATGACAACCAAAAACAGCAACACATCAGACTCGTAAAAATGTGTTAAGTCTCCGTGAACAGTGTGTTATTTTCGTCCCACCTTGAAACAAAATCCGAATGCGTCGACAAATTTTAGTGGATATTCAAACTGTAAGATCTTGCGAAAATCCATCCAGTGGAAGTCATTCTGATACACGCGAACAAAGACAGACGGAAGGACTCGACGCTCACGCCAAAACAGCTAACCCACACAAAACAAAAATACCAAACAACTTTTTTTTTGTTTTGCTGACCGTGCATCTCAGTATAATGCTAGTAATTAATCAACTTGATGCACAAAATCTTGTTTTATAATAAGTTTATTAAACGCCTCTACATGTTTCGAGCACTATGTGCTCATCATCAGGAGGTCAAAATTGTATATACAGCATCTGGTATCATCACACCTGTAGGTGGCCGTCCCTGTGCACGGGACGGCCACCTACAGGTGTGCAGATGCTGTATAATACAATTTTGACCTCCTGATGATGTGCACATAGTGCTCGAAACATGTACAGGCGTTTAGTAAACTTATTATAACACAAGATTTTGTGCATAAAGTTGGTTAATTACTAGGACCAAACAACTGCTGTACGGAATTGACAAGTGCTACATTAATACAGGCCTGTACCGGTAAACTAAATTTTTTAAAGACGCGAAAGTCCCTAGTGGGCCGGGGCTTCCTCACTGTCAAAGCTTCACGATCACACTCCAGACACACCAAATTAATTTCAGCCGTACATTTTATGCACTGCTCTTACTTATCATTCTAAAATCAGGCAAACTGCATATCATTCGACCAACTGCTGTTCTACTAAATTTTAATACGTGAGGATCACCGAAGACTTAACAAGGATATTGTCTTGCAGTAGTCAATATTTAATAATATTATGTTCGAAGATAAGCAAGATAGACCCTCCTCCACAACAGCGCCATAAAAACATGGGACAGTCCTTGTCTTTCGCAATCATCTCAATTCACAATTCGTATCATTATAAATTTTAAACTCATGGTTCCGTGTATCGTAATTCAATGTTAATAAAAATCCAACCAGATGCAACAGTATGCAGATATTTATTTAGTGCAAAGTCACTCTACATGTTTGGGGTGTCACAGCACCCATCATCAGGAGT
>Ga0136643_10008326_pt1 | contig 15138 bp, 7 predicted proteins | sample TergutLab28metaG_FD_96883 | JGI IMG/M metagenome (GOLD analysis project Ga0136643, IMG submission 96883) | Labiotermes labralis P1 segment gut microbial communities from Petit-Saut dam, French Guiana - Lab288 P1 (version 3) (version 3) | ecosystem: Host-associated > Arthropoda: Insects >... | reverse complement strand
GTCATAACTCCGTAACCGTCCAAAATCGGACACATGTTTATATGAACTTTTTTGATCACAAAGACCTAGGAAATCACCTCCTGCAGTTATGCCCTAAAGTCGTGAAACACCCTGTATATCCTATAAGACACTTCTTTCACACAAAATTTGTCCCAGAAACATACTGTATAAATTTTAAAGTGTTTATTCCAATTGTAATAATATTTTCTTTCCTTTCCATTGGTAGCACTAAGAAGATAGATCAGAGGTTAGGCCATTTTCAGAAGAATTTCAAGTTAACTGGCAATGAAGTCCGGAATCTAGCAGTAAAAAGACCAAGACTTATTACATATCACATGGCTAATATTCAGGTACTCATTTCATTGTAACATTTTAATGAATAACAAGTGTGATTGGGAGAAATATACTTGGTCAGAATATGCTTACAAAAGCCATATTATTTAACATGAAATTGCCCCATTCACTGTTTGTGCTCTGTGCAATGTTGTGTGGTATGTATTACTATTTAAAAAAAAAAAAGGGGGGGGGGGGCACCCATTTGAAATTGTCTTGTGCTTTATATTTCAGATGAATACATTTTCATTGAAAGAAGAAATGGGTTTTAGTGATAGTGAGCTGCGAAGCTTGCTGCTAAAGGCACCAAAATTGTGGATGAAAAGTAAGTGAAAGTCAGCCTTTCTGCAACACTAAAGTATCATGTGAAAAGTTTTCTGACTCACACCAACACGCAATTTGTCTCCTAGCTGGAAAACCTGGATGAAATATTTAGTACATGATGGGGAAGGGCAGATGATGGTTGTGGGTTTTGTATTGGGATCAGAGGCTTTCATATTCATAAGGACTTAGATTGTTCATCTTGTGGGTTGCAACACAGTGTTACCTTGGGTGGCTGGAAAATGTTTTGTATGGTTATGACAGTTGGTGTCTTAATTGTGATATAAGAATCTAAACTGTGATTGTGCCAATTGGTTAAACACAGGAGGGGGACTAAACATAGCTCTTGCTATAGCTATGAATTGGAAAGGATATAGAAAGAAGTGGCCATGGCCTAACTTAAGGCACCATCCACACATCTAGAGGGACTGACAAAAACCATGATAGGATAGGCAGCATACCAGCTGAAATTCAAACTACATCTCTCTTCAATATGAACCATAAGCATTACTACTTGAGCCACCTTGCCCAGTGAAGAGGTTGTGGATATGTAATTTATTTATGGGGGGAATATAAGAAGTGAATATAGTTTCACTGTTGAAACTTTCAGAAAATAACCATGTACCTTGGGGAAACAGGTTGAGAAGATGCACTGAATGAATTACCTCTGGATCATATCCAGTGGTTAGCTTTGATATTAATGTTATTACTGTGGCCCTCCAATTTGTCATTATCTGTGTATACACTGTGTGAGATAAGAGACGGAATAGTTCAGTGTGTGAGCCCCAGTTGACCGCTGCTTACCATTTTGAACACAATGCTGCATTTTTTGTATTTCTGACACATCAGACAATGAAGTCAAAAACCTACATCCTCCTACATGTAATATACTGTTGCCAGAATCTCGATTTTGTGCACACTGAACTGTGGACCTTTAAGAGATAACTGACACATGATTCAAGTACTTGCCTGGTAATGCTAATATTATTTTTTATTGCAGGTAACAAGCCACTCCTGTCAGTGTTTGATTATGCACACAATGTCATGAAGTTGACCCATGAACAGATACTTGATTTTCCAGAAATTCTCAAGTGTAGAACATTTCGTGTTAAACAGCGCCACTTGTTCTTGGAGCTCTTGGGTCGAGCACAGTATAATCCTAATTTAGAAGGTTACATTTCACCTAAAGCTTTAGTTTCTAGCTCGGATTCTGAATTTTGTCAAACTGTAGCCAAGTCAACAGTTGAAGCATTCAACATATTTCTTAAATCAATTTAAATAAGGAAAGAATCTGATGACATTCATGCCACCATATATCTGTGTGTGATGCCATGCAATCTGGTAGACAGATACCACCATTTTGGAGGAACCTGCTGCCTCCATCTTCAGAATGGAAATTTGTCATCATAGAAGACTGTAATCTCAGTTAAGTCAGGAACTGAATCTGTCAAAGCAAACATTATTAAAAACACACACACACACACAGCTCTTAGCATGCACACACCCTCTCACAGAATCTACATAACTGGTATCATTTAATAACATCTTCAGCTCTCACACACATGCTTGACCCACGGTGAACAAATTATTATACTGTCTGAAGTTCTTGTCTAGAAATTGTTGATACTGTGCACCTGATTATTTCTTTACATTCATTCTCTTTGGATGGATTATCTGCCAAACAGTAGACTATCTGTTTTGTGTTTATATAACCATTTAAGTAATCTCATTTGTACAACAATTTAGCAATGGATCAACTTCACCAATACACACTGCTTCACAAAACCAGTTAAGTTTTTGTGTACCTGTAAATTTGTATGGTTCCAAAGCAGCAGTTTTATGGCTATGTGTACAAAGTACTTTGGTACACCAATGTCTGGGAATAAGCATCTCAAAGATTTTTGTTAACATGATTCTAAACACACTCCATTCTTATCCACCATTTCTGCTGAAAGAATACAAAGTGAGCACTGTACCTTCTTCTTTAACAGGGAACCTGTTACTCAGAATTTGTTCATCAGTTGATATGTTGATTGGCTATTGAAACACTGGGAAGCCAACATCTAAATTTGCTATGGCACTTTTTCTAGAATTTCTTCCTTACATGGGTTCCCAAAATTTAATTTAATTTTATTTAATTAAAAAAATGCCCCTCTATAACACTGCACTGTATATTCATACACAAAAACAGTAATTTATGTAACAATAAAAGACCAGCGTTGGCCTATATTTATATTCACAAACCACAAACAAAACTTGCATCTCAGCATATGAACATGGAATGTTAGTAAGCATTCAATGACTTACTGTAACAGAACATGCCGTAATAAGGCTGCTGGGCATGCACTGTTCAGAACCTGATAACAGTATGTGGGTTCGGCTTTCAAGTGAATTCCCTGTATTAATAACAGGTACTTCAAAGCCCAAACTCAGAAGTCATTAAATCAGCATTATGACATACAAAACATGACAGTTGGATATGGATACAAGTATGTGCAGATTTTCACTGCAACACGTTTTTATGGGGTTTTACAGCGTGCAGAATTAGGTATACATGGATACAACTGTGTGGACCTTTGTGGTTTTAGTTTGCACATTTGTAAAAAAGTTTAACACTTCCGATGCAAGGTACATTTGAAAATCACAGCAAGGGTGTAAAAATCGGAAGTTGTGTATGCAAAATTTATAATAGTAATAATCTGTACTGATCAAAAACGTGCAGGGACATGGATCACTAAACCATATAGCTATTTGTGGTAGCTCAGATCAACATTATGGATTTAAAATATCTTGAGCAAAGTAAGTACAGTATTTTTCTATGTTATGATGAAGTGTAGTTTTGTGGCTTTACATAACCAATGATGATGAAATTCAATAAAATATGAAGTGTACATAAAACTATTCCTGTTCAATTTAACAATTCCTCTTACATCTATATGAAATACTGGTATAAATATCCACCACACCAAAGGTCCCAATGTCACATGTGCAGCCTTTGTTTAACAAAAACAATTTCCAGACAAACTGAAGTTCATGTAAATTAACCTTTTGATGCATAATGTCAACTATAGTGGTCATACCACACTGCTAACCTCTAAAGTTGCATTTTATATATTTATTCAACAAATATTGGTACTGAATATTTTAAACATGGTATATACTCTCCATTTTTTTTCTCTTCAAAATGCAGTTTGTTTCATAATTCTAACATATTTGGTTCCTGTATTATTCACATTTTATATACAGGTGTGCTAAAATTAAAAAAATAATTCCGGCGCCAGAAGGTTAAGCCAAATAAAAAATACACATTACAATCAAACTATACTTATCTCTCATGTTGCAGTATTCCTGTGCACAAGGTATATGCTAAATACAAATATACAGGAGCATTACATACACAGAATTCTTGTTTAACCCTAATCATGTTGTGAAAGCCATATAATTATCAAATGACCAAAATGATTATTACTTGATGAATATAATGCACAATATCATCCATCACTCATGTTTCTGGAAGGATAGTGTGTTCTCATACACATGACAGACAAGAGGTAAAGTTTCCCGTGTACCTATGTGCCACATGTGAAAACATGTGGGGGAGGTAGAGTAAAACCAGTTACATTTTCCATTTCTGCACTAGATGCAGCCCCACACTCCCCAATTTAGTCACAGGGAAAGAGTACCTTGTACCCAAATAAATCCATAGAACATACATACTTGCAGATAGAATAGTTCAAATATATCAGTCAGTCTAAGGGAAACAGGCTTTAGGAATAAGTTCAAATTATTTTAATGCACTCCTAGAGAACTAGCTCCTATTATGATCAGTGTCATAAATTGGTTTTGAATTAAAACTATTATGCCTTAGGAAAGGGTTGTTAAAATACACTGAATTTTCACAGAACTTTAATATTGACTGTGCCTGTCTAAATATCTTTCCACTTCTGTACATGTGCCATTGAGTTACAATTACAAGACTTCCAGAATTAGAATATAAAATACAACAATTATGGTTCAACTGATAATATGAAACAGCAAATAATTTACCAGTACTGTAGATGTTGCTTTTTCAATCACAAGTTGTGGAATATATGAAGAAAAATTTAGTAAGAATTTATAATTCCAAAGAATTGAATGATGCTTCCATTTGATTATAAAAGATTTAAACACCCCTCTACCAAAGACTGAACTAGCCACACTTTTTAAGTAAATGATTATATACAGTGAAACCCACTTAAGAAATTTAACCACTCAAGACAAAATAATTGAGAACCAAAATTGTCTGCTGCGATTAATATACATTTCCCAGTTAAAAGAATTTCCCACCTGAGAAGTATGAAAATTTCAGGATGAAATACATTTTTTGCCCATTTAATATGTTTTTGCACCAAAATCTTAATAGTTTCCCTTTTGTCCAATTTGTTACCAACATACAGTGACAAAATAATACTCTCAGTTCATAAATATTCATCTCCAAGGTCATTTTCACAATAGATCAGACTACAGATAAGGAGCTCAATGTTAATTCATGGAAACAGGTGGCAGGAAATGATACATTCCCACTGCACTGCCATCACATGCTGCATGTATATTTCACACTATGTATTGCAGCTTACGTACCATGTGTAATTTAAATGCTAATAAGCATGGGTTTATGGAACATGTTATAACAGGAACTGTTTTACTTGAATCTGAATAATATGAAGTATGTTGTGTGCAAAACTGATTTTTTTGTGTTTACTTCAAATTGCTTATGTGTACAGTGTTTTCATCCTGCAGAGCCAGTAATTTCTTAACTTATCATAAGAATGGCTGCTACATAAAAACTGCCATACATGGTCAGCAGTTCTTAATTCAAGAAAGGCTGGATATTATAAGCATGGCAGATGCTACTTTTTTCTCACAAAAAAAGTCACTTAAGGAATTTGCACTTCTGTGTTAGTCTGAAAGAGGCGAAGTCATAAAAACATGAAAACAGCGAGTACTGTACTTTAGGATCAGCATTTATGGAACAGTTCCAGCAATAATGGGTTGTTCATCCACCAGTTGTGTTTCTAACAAGAAAATCTTTTGTGTTGCAGAATATGTCAAAGATGATAAAGAAGGTAAGACTCAAAATGTGGTTTGGTGGTAAAAATTACTTAATGCATAATTAATTTAGATTAATATTCTAGTACAGTAATGTCAATTTCAATACAGAATTTCCTATCATTTTCAGGCTTAATTTTTAAGACCTCTCACTTAGCCTGTTTGTTGAATTGTTACAGAAATATGTTAAGAGAATGTCACTGTAATTAAAACCCTACATGCACATCATATATCTATTAGTAACGACTTGCATAAAAATAACAGGTTTACAAATATAGTCCCATAGCTTTGTGTCATCACCATGTTCATGCTTTTATGAACACAAGAAATGCTTTTACAAAATATTTCTTCCGCCATTTTCAGTATCACGCCATTATAATGATTCCATCGGTTGCTGCCAACATATCAAAACCAAAACCTATCTTGCAGTTGCTGTTATTTCTTAACAACAATTTTCAAACTTTTAAATGCATTCCTTTCTGACTTGCTTCAAATCTGAGTTTTGAATACTGTCAGCCCAGTTTTTTTTTATAGGGTCCAGGTCACCATCATCAAACATGTACAAACTTAAAACTTATTCTTTCAGGGGCCTGTAAACATTATAAAAAGTTATAAACCTGTATAATCATTTAAACCTTTACAAGATCCGCACAACAGCTCATGGCTATAAATGAGAAACTGAGAAGAAATACTGTCTGTAAGGCAGGGAAAATTGGCTTACTGGTCCTGTAATGAAACTCAAGTAAAAGTGTTCTGTCATAACATGGGGGCTGGATGACAATTCCGAGACAAATAACAATCAGTATTTGTATCTCTTCATTTGGTTCATGCGTGGAGAGATTCTGCACCTTAATTTCATGATATCTTACTACGGCAGAATTACATTAATTTACTTTACCTAGCTCAATTTTTTTCTGTATTACTTTAACTGAATGATACAGCAAAGAATCTACAATACCAGCAACTGTAAATATACCTCCAATAATAGCACAGATGTTGGTGGCGCAATGCCCAAAGGATCTGAAATATGTAAGAGAATAATCAGATCAATTAGAAGCCAGGCTGTAACATATTTAACAATCAACTGCTTGAGTGTATTAACACATTGCCGTCGGGCTGGTCTTTTATTTAAATACCCCCTGGTGACCGGACGTTTTAAATGCTTTTAATGTTCATTCCCATAACATTTTGCAGGCTTATCATTCTAAAATAAGGTTCAAGAGCGGTCTGTCTGCTTGTAACTTGAGATCCAAACATCCTGCATGTAGCTGATGATGACCTTGAAGCGATCAGTGTGTCAGGCCAGCTTGAAAACGCGCGTGTTGGACGTCATGTAAGAAAACGCAGAAATGCGGGGCCCGTCAACAATGCATGGGCGAGCAATCACGCATTTCTGCGTGAGCCAACGACAATGTGTTAATGAGAATGATAAACTTTGATCTTTATTCAGTTTTTGACATTCAACTTCTTCTTTGTTTTGCATACCAATTCTACATTACTGGAACAATTATTAAAACATTTAATTAATTTATTTATTTATTTACCCTTCATTCTCAATAGTAGGTGCTGCACTAAGGAAAACTACTGCACATATGACCACTATTAAAATGTTTCATTAAACATGAATGTGTCAACTGATATGATCTGAATACTGCAAGTTTCATTCAGCAGAATATTTACAAAATACATGCAGTATTCGGGAAAGACAAAAGTGAACATACGTGTGATTATGTACATGCGTGCATAACTGCAAAACAACACTGCTTTTTACCTGCATCCTTACTTGCCCCCATATGCATACTAATTAATGATGTTGAAGACAACAAGACAAATGCAAATGTATGAGGTGCCCAGTCACCACTGTTTCTACAACAACATTCCTAGTTCTCAATGCTGAATGTTGTATTTGGCCATGTTCATGAAATTTTGAAAGAATTATTTGAATACACCAGGATTACTAATGAGGGAAGTCTCAGAATAATGGTTACATATTCATCTTGAACTACAGCTGTATTGCAACAATCAGCCTAAAATTACATTTGGAAATTTGGGTATGTTAATACAAAAGAACACACGAAGATGGCTAGTTGACTGAAGATTCTGTGGAAACAGCATAATCATGGGTCAGCATAACACAGTTTTGACCACAGGCATGAACCTTAGAGAATAAGACATTAATATCAGGTTCAATGAATGCACTACATCTAATTATTGGCCACAACCTTATTCCCTCCTTATCCATTTGGCTTGCTTGCTTAATGTCACATATCTACAGGGTGATTTTAAGTAAATACATAATGTTAGATGACTGCATCTCCTAAACAATGCTATAAAGTCCATAATTCTCACACCATTTTAAAGTCCAGACACTACCATAGTGTCATATTTCAACACAACCGCCACTTCAATCACCAGCTCTCTGCCTTGAGGACTGTAAATGCCACATGTGATTTTCAGACATAATGCTTGCATGATAGAATGACAAACCAAGAATAATGGAATATTCTGTGCTGTCTCCTGATAAAACCAAAGGACAGTTCATGATTTGTAACAATAATTGTGTTATATTTTGGCCTCTGATCCTCTTGAACTTCTAAGGAAAAGTGATGAGTCTGTCTCTTCCAGGTTGCAAAAGTGTGTGCAAAATGTGGAGGCCTACACTGAAACCTGACATTAAATGGTAGCACATGGGCCTTAACTTTTTTCAAAGACCTATGCTTGCAAACATGCACACATGTGAAAAACACCCCAAGAAATTCACTGCATTTGAAAGACATGATGCATAATATATTTTGTTTTCCACAAAATGTGATTTGTTTCACAATGTTATCATTTTCTGTTCAACTAATACATTTTTCATCAAACATGCGCTAAAATTTAAATATCCACTCTACTGGACTATAGGTTAAACAGTATAAGAAATGTAAGCGATATGAATACAGTATTGTGTTTCAGAGATACTGCAATTTAACATTATGTATTTCCTTTACAATTACTCTCTAAGTCCAGATTATTCAAAGTGCACCTATCTGGCCTGGACACATGAACAGCACATCAACCACACACACATGAGAGGCAGTATAGCTCACGCAGCAGGCATACGATTAAAAGTGGTAACCACAAATGCACTAACAATGATACAATTTTCTGGAAGTGAAAACACAGTCTTAAAGTTATTCATGCATGTGCATCAATAAACAATTCCCACAATAAACCAAATGCACTGAAGTTAAAATTGTATTTTATACACACAATTTGCAGAATTGGTCAGTTTTACACTACTACAAACAAATTGTATAATATGCTTTATTGATGTTCAGTAACACCCTGAAGATAATCAAGACAGACTGAAACATGTAGTAGTTATGACAAATTGTGTGTGAAAAAAATATAATTTTAACTCTAGTACATTTGCTGGTTTGATTGTGTGAACAATGACTCAACTTCAAGATACTTGCAGCCTACCACCATCATGAACTAGGCAGGACTAGGCTTAATTACCTCTTCCTAAACCTTCCAGTTGCACATTATAACCTTTGAAAATAACCCCGATAATGTACGTCACAGCTCCATCCAAAATTTTGGTAAACTTAAACGATTTAAACTAAGAAGACGATATTTTTTATAGCCATCACCATGACAAGATTTTAATATTCATCTTTTGATTGGGAATGCAGGATCTCTTGTATCCCATTGGCTTGAATTTGAGTGCTTTCTTTTGTATTCTGTTTGGCTTCTTTCTATAGGTGTGTTACAGCAAATTCATTTGATAGGTTTCATTTTCATGTTGTATTGAAGAATGATGTCTCTGAGAATGGGGTGACAGTACTGTGGTAATTGGTACCACACTACATGGTGTTGGGGGCATGTGATGGAGCAGTTGGTTGAGGCACTGCACTACAAGCTGGAAGGTCACAGGTTCAATTCCTGATGGTGTAACTGGAATTTTTCATTGACATAATCGTTCTGGCCACATCATGGTCCTGGGATTGACTCAGCCCCTAACAGAAATGTGTACCAGGAATTTTCCTGGGAGGTAGAGGTGGCCAGTGTGAAAGGCTGAGACAACCTTACCATCTTCATGTGCCAACTGTCTTGAAATCTAGGCACCTCAACCTGGAACCCTCAGGGCCTGTCCAGGAATTGCTTTACCTTTTTTCACCTTTCACCTACATGACATCACATTCCAGGAGAAGACACTTCATATCCACTGCAGTAAGAACCTCAAATCTTGTATGTACAGGTTTCACTTGGAAATGATGTCAATAGCACACAGGGATGCTCAAAGTAATAAATACATGTTAGGTACAGTAATACATATGCCTAAGTGGTGTCATTTCATTAACACCAATGATTAATAAATAATACTTACTTTTCCCTTTCTGTGTATTTCACCATCATTGGAGCAAGTTCATAATTGAAAAATATACCAGGCATACCATAGTCTCCACTGCTAACAGCTATGACCTGAGGAGTGGGAAAAACATACAATTTACATTTACAGTCATCTATTTTAAATCTGTGAGCTTTTAAGGATCAGTAACTGATCTTGCACTTGTCACATAGTTACAATATTAACCCAAATACACAGCAACCCCCTTAACAATTTTCAAGCAGCTACCCAAACAGCATATATTTAGCAATGCATGTAATTATATGGCATGCCTCTACCCATTTTTAAAGCGATAAATTAGAAAAAAATTCTCATCTTATATTTGGGTAAATACAGTTTTCTTTGATGTTCCTCAATAACCAACACACCTTCTGATGCCTTGTAACAGAAAACTGATTGGTCTGCCAAACTGCACCATCTTTTCGAACATAGGTCGTTGGCACTATCTTGACATAATACTGGAACATTGTTGCACCTGAAATAAAACCATGAATATTATATTTGTTTTAATTTACAGCAAATACACATTCTCCTGTCACCAAAGATGAAAAAGTGTGTTCTCCCGATTTCCTTACACCCTAAAATAAGAGGCAGAGGCTTGAAAATGAAATTTCTTGGGAAGTGACATAATTTTATTTCTGGATGACAATAATCACCCTGACAAAGGATTTTCCATTTAATATAATTGTCATCCTTAACTGTTGAGCATCAACAGTGCCACGATTTCTTAACACTTCTAAGTCATAACCTACAAACATTTATACATGAATACCTCAGAATATTATTATATACTAGCAATAACAATGCATGTTCATAAAAATGGTACAGTAAATATACATACACACTCCTCACTTTTTTCAATATGTTTTGCGTCGTACACATTTCCAGACCATGGCAGATTATAGCTGCCAACGGACTGCCGCTGAAACTACTGGAAAGGACGTACATTTATATCACCTAGAACATTAAGTACTGAAGTTTAATTTCCCGTACAGGAACAGTGATCACACTATGCGTCACGTTTCCGTTCAGTCACCTTCCGGCACAGTACATGATAGGAGGCCTGCAATTATTTCCATCAAATATGCAGCCCAATGCGTTTTCCGTTATTTGTTAATAATTGACTTCGGTGATCATAGAATAAAAAAAAAGTAACTGCAAAATGCGCAATAAAGAAACATGGAAAAAAGCTGATTTTTTTTCAACTCTTCGCCTATTTGTCCACACAATATTTCTTTCCAGACACTGTCTCTATACTTCTTATTTGACATGTCATATAATTCCTCACATTTACACACCAATTCTATTAATTTTTCGTTCACTTCTGACGAACAGGAAGCACTCGTTGCATGCAAACACTCGAAGTGTAGTGGAGGCGACGCAGGACTGCTCACATTATCGGAATCGCAGGTACAGACCGGTTCGGACACGTTCCGTCACGTTAAACATTCTCGCTCGGCAACGGCGACGGAACGGAACTGAGACGTGATGGAGATGTTCCTGTCAGTGTGAACATCTCCGTTTAATTACACATTAGAAAACTGAACGGTGACGTTCCGCGACGGAACGGAAACGTGACGTATAGCGTGAATCGGCCCAGATCTCTCGCTAACGTTCGCAACGTCACGTACGCTATACACCGCCACGGACCATAGCTCAGTGTTGGCCACCCTCTACACACAGTTGTCAAGCATTGTTGCGCGACTGGAAAGCTGTATAATAAGGTACGTATACAATTATTATATTAACACGTAGTCAAAAACCTTCATTCTATGAAAAACATAATAGGCTTTCTTGTTCTTGGTAAATAATACGCCGTTCCGTATACCAAGGGAATTATGTCTATTTTTTACTAGATCCCCATCTGCTGTACACCAGTTATGAAATGTGACTTGACGTCATTTTCAAACTGTCTTCTAAAGAAAGAATGAAATAAATAAAGCTTCTTCGAAAACTAATGTCTCATTACTATACCCACATAAACGCACGGCATCATAGGACTACATCGTACACGACGACTCCATTCAAGAGACATCGCAATGCACGTGCGTTTGTTTACAACACGGCTACTGAGTAAACCACGGATTAAAGCTCGGTGAACAGGCGTTTTAGTACGCGCCAACCGTGTTGTCAGTAATAAAATAGCGATTAAAAGGATATTTCTCGTTCGCAAAGAGCCTTTTTTGATCAACAAACAATTTAAAAAAATACGCTAAAGAAACATTACAACACATTTTTAGACTGAGCTATTCGTGTTCCACAAGTCCAAAAATCACAGATACACTGCAACACTCCACCGCTAAGACATACATTATCCGTGATCATATCCATTCGGTGGCACTCTGATCAATCTCCATCAAAGACCGTCATCGCCATCTGTTGGTATATCTGTATTGGATGTAAAGGGGTACAGTGGCTGATCTGTAATTCGTGTAGTGGGTTTGTTGTGTTTGATGTTAACCGCATAATCTTAACATCTGGAGAAATATTCGATTTAAAATAAACCTTCACTTTACCACATATAATACATTCGTACAGGCCATACGCATGTAAGTACGGTTACATTAGTATAAGTATTGCAACGGCAGTTGTACATACCGAGGTTTCTGACGTTATGTATTACGATTAATTACTTGGTAATTCAAGTGCTGGGTTATTAGGAGTCGTTTTGATGACACAGATGTTAACTTTTGGGCGTGATTTTAGGACGTAACTGTAGTTTCATGTTCCTATTCTGATGTTAGTATTGGCCATGTATGGTGATAATCTGCAAAATGTTTAACTAATTTTGTAGAGAAACAGCGTGACCACATTTAACATTATAGCAGTTAATCTGTTGCAGTGAGGAAACCTGTGACATGGATATTATTTTTGCATTCAGTCTAAAGGATTCGTAAAAGAACACTTAAGTCCCCAGTATTCTGCATATATTCTCTGTAGAGCAAGTGACTTGACAGTGACGATTGTCAACACTATTTTAATTTGCATAACTAAAGTACAGATACAGAATGCATGCAATAATAAGAAGGTGAAGGGAAAGATGACTGGTGTGTGCACATCCTAACCCTATGACTACACTGCCATACCCCTTTGTCTCTATACTCTCTACAACCCAACCACCTCCAAGTATAACAAAAACATGCTCAGTAAGACATTGCATATTCTAAGAATGAATATGAAATTGACAGAAATATGCCAAGAATACTGACTTTAATAAGACAAGAATGACTGGTAGGAAAGGTGTCACTTTCAAGAACATGGGAAGAAAATGAAGACAAGCTTTGGGAAGTTAAACAGATAGAAAGGCCTTGGTGACACACAACCCTCACATAATGGAAACACAAGTTCTCAGTGCCAAATTGCAGGCACATGTATGTACACACACACACACACACACACAGCCATTGCACTAAGATATTTTTATGCAATTTGTATAACATGCTTGAAATCTGAAACAAATCCAGCTTAGTCTCAAATTAAAATCCTGATGTTTTATTTGTACATAGTTTTGAGTCTTACAGAGATGGAGTTAAATTCGGATGAAGATAATGAGAACTGTACATAATGTTTATGCTTTATGTTGTAGCACATACTGCATAATGCCTGTTCCTGCTGGATCATACCAGACTGGCTACAGCTGTTTTGATCGTATGAAAAAGGGATTCACAATAGGCTTCTGTGTTGGCTTGGCATCTGGTGCTCTTTTTGGAGGTTTCTCAGCCCTCAGGTAGTTAAGAATTTAAGTTAATTTACAGGTTTGTAACATGCTGTATATTAAGAGCTTACAGTACTTCTCTATTTTGCCAGGTATGGACTCCGTGGAAGAGAATTAGTGAACACCATGGGGAAGACAATGCTTCAGGGTGGAGGAACTTTTGGAACATTTATGGCAATTGGAACAGGCATACGGTGCTGAATGTGACAAAATATTGTTATAACAGTTGGTAACAACAGTTACAAGTTCTGTGGCCAGCATACCTTCTTAATCCCACCTGGAAGGAAGTTGTGTTTAAATTCTTTACAAACTTTTGAAAGACTGAGATAGCTAGAGAATTGGAAGAATGAACATCCTTCAGTGTGTGCACAAGGCACATATGTATTGATTTAATGCACTAGTAAACACCCCTACTTATATGTTAAATTTTTATTATTTTTTGGGAGTTGAGGTTCTCTCAGGGTACTGCAGAAGATTAGTCTTCTTGGATGTTATACTGTGTGAATGGTAAATAGTTACCAACATTTTGAAGGCATGTCAATAACCATTTACCATCTGTATTTGATTCATCCCATTGTGCTATAATAAAGATTTCACAATCATTGTTGCAACCACAGCCACTTTATTATAGATATCTTACTGCTGGGATCCTGTAATTTACAATGTGATCAGTTTCACACTGCATGTGGCATACTGGCATTTTATTCCTGAACGAACTGTATGAGGATGACTAAACTATTCAGCCAAAATGCTGCAGCAAGATATCTATAATAAAATGACTGTGACTGCTGCATTGACTAATTAGTTGAGTGTAAAAACTTTCTGTTTACCAACTGACACAGTGTAACATCAAAGAACACACAAATGTTGTATCAATTTAATACTTTTGTCCAGTCATTTATTTGCATTTAAGCTGCATCAGAACAAAGAAAACAAGAAACAAATTAGGGATTTATGCTGTGTCCATCGAATATTTTGGGTCTGAAAGGAATGTAAACTGTTTATGAATATAAGATAATGCTATAAAAATGTAAACTCTGCTATAGCCAGTCCCAAGCCTGGTTGAGAAAGGAGGAGGGTGAATGGCTGATAATTGAGACTTGATGGGGGCATTGATGTCAAGCAGGGGTCACTGTTAAATTAACAGAAGAGTCCCTGATCCTCCTGGTTGGGAGTTGGAGCATGGGGCTGACACCCCCCCCCCCCCTTTGTAAAAACATTTCCTTTTGGGAAGCCCAAAAAAAAAAATTGCCCAAATTTATGGCCATAACCTAAAAAACAAAACAAT
>Ga0136643_10008325_pt1 | contig 15139 bp, 14 predicted proteins | sample TergutLab28metaG_FD_96883 | JGI IMG/M metagenome (GOLD analysis project Ga0136643, IMG submission 96883) | Labiotermes labralis P1 segment gut microbial communities from Petit-Saut dam, French Guiana - Lab288 P1 (version 3) (version 3) | ecosystem: Host-associated > Arthropoda: Insects >... | reverse complement strand
GGATATAGCGCGTTGTAAAAGTTGATGCGTCTCTTGTATTCCCATCAAACACACAGCGTTCAATGATCGTGTCGATGCCTTGGAGGCGAACCAACGCAGTGGTGTTCGCCGCACTGACAGACTTCACCCGTACATCTTGTAATTGGCTTGCCGCTTGCATACCAATAGCAGTTGCTGCACTTACATTTAATACTGTGGCATCCTTTCCCGCACCTACCAAGGTTACGTTTTCCGGAATGTTGATAAGAGTGTTGCCTACATTGTATGTCCCCTCAGATAAGTACACCTTACCACCTGCACCGGCGGCTTGTAGAGCTTGATTGATTTGCGTATGGGCATTGGTGGAACCACAACGAAAATCGAAACCGGCGTTGATAGTGTGCTGCCGCGCATCGTGGGCGGCCACTACAATGGTGCTGGGGCGGCCTGGGGCGGTTGCGTTGCCTGCTGTGTTATTCCACCGTGTACGTTCAGCGGCAGTGATATGTACGGTTGTGTTGCCGGTGTGTGCAGTGAGATTGGCTGTCGTTGCCGCTCCAATATTAGCCGCCGTAAGGTTGCGTATTGCAAGTCCTGTGGTATGACCTTGTGCGTCTACCGTAACATTGCTGTACACTTGCCCGCCGGTTAGTTCAGTGTTCCGTGCGGTATGCGCCGGGTGAGTGAAATTGTTCGCGTTGTTCGCTACACCGTCTAATTTAGCCTTGTCTGCGCTAGACATAAACCCAGCGACTGCCACTGTTGCGCTTCCGTGAGCCGCGCCGGTTGAGCCGACATGGACGGCGGGTGCAGCGCCTACATTGGCCGGTGTGTGTGCGTTAGACGATGTCAAATGCGAGGTCGGAACAGCGCCTACTTGCACCGCTGTATGTGTATGGTTGCCCAAGCTAACTGTTGACGCTGTTTCTCCTATTGGAATGCGCGCTATAGTCAATGTGCCGGCAGTGATATCAGCGGCATTGTGATCGTGACCGCCGGTAGCTGCGCCTCTTGCTGTACTTTGTGACCCGGATGATGGGCCGCGGCTTAGAGATGCTTGCCTGTCGCCGAATATCAGGCTGCTTTTGATGGGGCTAACAATATCAAGCTGTTGTTCAATGAGGCGATACTTGGCATTAATGCCCAAAATATGATTTTTAGCTCGATACGTATTACCCACTTCAAAGGGATTAAAGTTCTCGGCGTCAACTAGCGATAAATCAAGTGCGCTGATGGTGACGCTGTTGGGCAACAGAAAATGATCTGACCACGCACTGCCTTGTCTGACTAACTCAGCCGGACTTGATACATCATCAAAGATAAGTGCCTTTTCTACAACCGGCAAAGGAGCGTATGCATTTTTTTCATCTGCTATGTTATCGCTTGTATAGCGAATCAACCATCGGATGCGATCTGTTAACATGCATCTCTCTTCAGGTGGTGTTCTATCATGAGGACAACCGGGGCACCTAGGCAACCCACGTTCAAAACGACAGGCTACATTAAAGCGGGTTTTCCAAAAATTCGGTGCGGTAATGGCACCTATTCTTGCAAGTCTGTCAACCGCAGTATCGAACAAATCTTGTCTGTCAACACTTGATGGTCTCACCGGTGTTTCACTATAATTGAGCAGTGACAGCATAATCATCAACCGCCCCGCTTCATTGCTGATGAGCGTGTGATTATCTCGCCACCAACGCACATTGCTCTCCTCACTATCCATGAGCCCGGCGTCAACCAGCCGCTTAATGGCTTCATCAACGCTGGATACAGGAAGCCAATCTCGTTTATCGTTTGTTAGACTCCGCATGGTTAGACGCTGCCTCGGTGCATCGACCAGCGGTGAGCGAGGGTTATATATGTCTAAAGCATAGTTTACACGGCAGAATAAAAGCCGCAAATTTCCGTGGGTACAATCAGTTGGACAAGCCTCTGTGCATATGGTTTTCCAATAGTCCGGGTTATTAACAACGCCCGCTGTGCTTAACGAAGCAATAGCAGCATGAAACGCTTCACGGTCATGGGGAATGTTAGCAGAGTTTAAATCAACATCGTTGCGAAAATTTGACTCAGAAAAGACAATCAAAGCACGTCCGACCCAGCGAGTTCCCAGAGCACTTGACTCAGCGAAGCCACCCTCACGATGATACCTGTACAACCACCACTCAGGTGAACGTATGACCCCTTTAAGCTCCAGCCTCCTAATCGCAACTTCTACGTTGTCTAGCTCCATACCCAACGGCACAATACGAGTAATAGACTGCTCAGGCCGCTGATTGGATTGAATGCTTTGCAAATTGACGGCAAGCTCAATGGTAGTGCGCTCATCGGATTCTTGTGTGCTCGGATTCGGCAGGTAATCTAAACGACGACTGCCATTATCATCATAACGCAGCTTGACGTATCCACCCAACTCATTGACAAGATTTTTCACATTCTGCCATGAAGACTCGTGTGTGATATGGCGAAAGGTTCTTTGCATCTCAATGTCGATAGTACCAAGTTTAATCTTCTTTTTGCCGTTGGTTCTTCTGTTATGGTGTTTAAGAATTGCCTTTAAGTATGTCTCCGCCGTGGAGTTATGCAATTCCTGAACATCCTGTACGCTGTCCAATAAATACGCCAGTTCACACTCGGCGATGTATTCTTTGAGCATCAGACCGTCATTACCCATCTTTTGTGTGCAATCGATGATACGGCCGCAGAACACTTGCGCGTCTCCACGCATAACGGTTACGCGCGATCGATACGGCTCAATGCCGCCGTCAAACAGCGGATGGCTCTGTAAAATAGAGAAACGGAAATCATTGATTGCATTGAGGACAAGTGTAACTTGTCCTCGATACAATACTGCCGAATCCGAGCTCGGATCATGTAAGGGTTTGTTTTCGTCTATATATGCGTAATACATTATAACAACTCCTCTCGCCATGTAAGTGTAATATCTGCACCCGTAAATAGAAATCTGTTAGCATGCATCCAAATCTCATTTTGGCCCGGGCGCAATTTAAACAGCGTCGGACGATTGGGCGGGACTTCCTGTAGTTGATTATCATTGAGCCCAATGTTTACGTATCCTGTTGACAGTAAAGTGAGCGGTATAGGCAGTACTCCGTTGTTAAATATATGGACATTGGTAGGCGAGTCCCATAGAACTGACCATCTTAAAATTTCGGCATCGTTGCGAAGCTTGAACGGATGCAGCTCAAACGTCATCTCAACCCGCAACCGCCGATGCGCATATTCGTCGACCACCAGCACCTCGCGGCACTTGCCGCGGTAGAAAAAACCAGACTCGTAGCTGTCATGCAGCGGTTCGTCAAAATTCAACATCACCAAATTGGTAATTGCAGATTGCATATTACCTGACTCATTCTTGGCCACGCCAAATCGATAGAACGTATAAGTAATGGTCCGATTCTCATATACACGATGTCCCAGGAGATGGGACATATCAACGCAGCCTTGTTGATAAGGCACGCTGACTTTAATTTCTTTCTCCTGCGGCGTTGGTGCAACGCGCTCATGCAGAAATAGTTTGTGTTCTTTTGAGTTGAATTTGCCGAATCGAATGCCGTGAGTTATCTCCTTTTCAGCTGAAAGTCTATTTGTTACATTTGGTAAGTTATTCATAAATATTACCTCCCCCATCTTGAGTTGTACGCAATGGCTTGTCCGCCTGCGGTATCGAAGTGCGAGTATGTCGCGCCAACCAGCTCGCCGGAGTCCATTACGATTGTTTTGCCCGCCTCTACGGCGCCGATTAACCGCTCCATCATGCGGGTCTGTGTTGTGCTGTCTCCATCGGCTGTGACAAGGGCTAAGTTGCCGCTGATTTCACCGGAGTTCAATGCAACATTTAGCCCGTCTTGCACCATGCAGGCCGTTTGTGTTATAATGCTTTTGACGCGCCGTTGCATGCGTTCTATGCCGAGGCAGAAACCGCTGATAGTGTGTCGCCCGAGACTCATCATCACACGTGATGGCGAATTGATGCGCAAGGCGCGTGAGATGGTGTTGCTTACACCGTTAGCAATTCTCTGCGCAGCCGATGTTGCGGCTCGCTCTTTGTTGTTTATGCCGTTGATAAAGCCCTGCATGGTCTGAGTGCCCATGTCATCCATGACCCGCGATGGCGAGTTGATGCGGAGGCTTCCGCGCAATCGGCCTAAAATGCTGTCGCATATCCTATTAATGGCATCTCCGGCGGCGCCTTCTCGGCTCCTCAACCCGTTGATTAGCCCATTTATCGAATCCTGACCATATCGTTGGCATCGATCGCTCACATCCAATTCTTGTATTTGTGTTTCGTAAAGAGTTACAATGGCTATCATGCCGTTTTCAAAGTCTGACTCAATCTTGGCCATGGCGCTTGCTAAATCCTGTGCGCCCATATCTGCAGAAGCAAACGCGCTATTGACAGCGTCCATCTGCTCTTCTGCCGTATCGCCCATCTCTGCCATTGAGTTACAGCCGTTTTCAATGCCGTCCAGCAACGCGTTAAGTTCTCCGGCACGGCTTACATCGTTAAATGCTGCGACAACTTCCGGTGCCATTCCCATTTGTGCGGCTCTTGCTAAGTTTTCCGTATGTTTTTCAAAGTCCGCTGCTTGACCCAACCAAGTGTTAACCATAGACCCGGCAGTTTTTTCGGTTTCAAAGTCAAGGCGGCCAAACAGCCCGATTTGCGACTCAATGCTTGACAATGCCGCGTCATACGCGTCATCGTAGGCTTGCATAAGTTGATCCATAGCAACAGCGGCCTCTACGGTTGCCCCGGCTAGCTCCGGCGTCATATTGACAAGGTTTTGCATAGGGATGCCTTGACGTTCCAGCGTGTCTGTAAGTTCGTCCAACGATACCCCAAACTCATCTGCTCTATCATTAAGCATACCCATGTGCGCCGCCGCATCATCCATACAAATATTATAGCGACGCATAGCCCCAACAATCTCATCAGTCGATGTATTATGACGTTTAGCAAGGTCTTCAATCAACTCGCCGGACTGTGAAATTGCGTACCGTTCGGCATAGGCATATTGCTCATATGCATCGGCTGCATCTAACAAGCTTTGCTCCATGCTTTCGATACGTTCACGCGATTCGTCGATTTTATCGCTGTCTTTACTGTTGTTGGATGCTTCCAGTCGCTCAAGCTCCCGCTGTTCTTCTATCAATGCTTGTTGCAGAGAGCTCTGTTCGTCTAAAAGTTCGTTTCTGCGCGTTTGTATTCGTTGAAGCTCCTCTACACCTTTTGCCTCTCGTATGTGCTTCTGGATTTCATCGGTGGTATGACCGAGCAAATTGCCATACTCATCGACGGAAATATTAAGGTCGCTGTATGTACTATTAAGTGTATCAACAATTTCGCGTGTACGCTGTTTATCTGCCGCCGATTTATTTTCTATCCGGTTCAACCGCTCAAGCTCGTTTGTCAGTCTGCTTGCTGTGGTAGTTTGTTGTTGAATAGATTGACGCGCTCGGTCGTTTGCTCTGGCGTTAGCCGCGATGCTTTCGTTTAGTTCTTCGTACTGCTTTTGTAGTCGTTTAGATTCGCAATTATTGCGCCTAAAAATTGAAATAAGTCCGCCAACGATGGCTACTAAGGCTACAATAGCCGCTATAACAGCGAATATGGGGTTCATCATCAGCACTTTGTTAAAGATTTTCACAGCAACAGATGCGACTTTTAGCGCAACACTTACTATTTTAAGACCAGCAGCTTTTAGTTTGAGTGCTATTGCACTTTTTTTCGCTCCGTATCGGAGAGCTGTTTGTGACGCTAGCAATGCATTGTTCTTGGTTTTCAGCTTCGTTGCCGCAGCGTCATTAAGTGTTAAGGCGGCTGTTTCGACCTTATATGCAGCGGCACTTAGTTTTGCTTTTGCTGCTGCTATAATTTTTTGGGCATTATAGGCTGCCTTTACTGCTTTTGCGCGTGTTTCAGCATCCTTGACTTTGTTGATTGCCTTTCTTGCCTTATCTAATGCCCTATAAACGTTATTAAATTGTCCGGCTCTATGAGCCATTCTTTCCCATGAACTGGTTGTTTTATTAGCAGAACTCGTTATATCATTTAGGCGTTGACTGATATTTGCTAATTGTGATATAACATTTGTGGGTAAGTCGAGTTGTAGTGCGATATTTTGTATTTGACTCATAATAGTCTCCTTTGTATGATTTGATTTTTGAAATGGCATGTGATATAGTGATAATAATTAAGCATTATAGAAGGGCGTATCTTATGTTATATTTGTTTATAGGACTTAGCGTAATCATTATAATAATTGTGGCAATTGTTTTACATTCTGCTATTTGGGTTGCGCGAATGTCGAAAAATCCAAAATTTGCACAAAAACAAAATAAAAAGATTCATAAAGAGAATAAAAAGATTGACGAACGAATTGCAAAAAACGCTGAACGCATTGCAGAGAATAATGCAAGGGTTGCAATATGTGAAGAGCGTATTGCAAAAAATAAAGAGCAAATTGCAAAAAATAAAGAATTTATCACTAAAAGCAAAGAGATTATCAAAGAATGCGATAGAGAAGATTCAAGGTTAAAAAGTTTTGAAACTATCGATTTGCCGTTACTCATGAAACTAAAAGGACAAAAAGTTTTCACATCAGAAGAGGTATTAGAAATCTCGGCACTTGAAGCCCAAGCACAGGAACTTTCGAGCTTTGGTCATGGGGTTTTAAATCGTTACGCTGATTACACTAATGACTATTCTGATTTTGTGGAAGCGACTACTTTGCTCGTAAAGACATCAAACTCATTAATGTCACGTATAAAAAAACTTACATTAAAAAGCGCCTCCTCATTTAGCGACCAAAAAGTGGCTGAATATAGAACTGAGCGCAAAAAAGTAGAGGCTGAGTTAGATAAAATCAATGCCGAAGTAGATGAAAGGGAGTCCGAGGCTAATAATCGTGCTCAAATTAAAGACGAACTTTATCAACAAGTGTGTAAGTTTTATGCGGACGACAAAGCTATGGAGGCAAGGATTCGAGAGTGGATAGCGATAGGGAAGCAAAGACAGGGTGGTGTTTAGGCGTTATTCCAAAACCATTCAAACATGTCATGGCCATAATGCCCTTGTGTCCTTTCGATAACTTCGCGTGGAGAATATGTGCGTTTTCTCTTTGTGCCCAATAACAGGACAAACTGTTCTACGCCAAGCCGACAAGCGCCGGTGATAACACGATACATAGACAAAATTTCGTCCAATGGAATTTGCTCATCAATATCGATATGCCTGTATTGGTCGGCGCCGCGTTCATTCGAGTGCTTAAAGCGCAGGTCGTCCATTGCGGCTTTAATTGTTTTGCCGTGTGCATACAGCCCATTTTTTTCAACAACAATACAATCATCGAGAACGAGTGCCTTGTGTCGCATCCCGTGAAAGGATTGTGCTTTATATACTTTCGTGCCTGCGTTGTATACGCGATAGCCTTGGATAAAGGTCAATATTTGATCAATGCACTTGCACTGATGTGTGATTTCTCCGTCTAGTGAATTGAGTGTGATGTTTTCTAGTTCATTACACCCGTGAAAAGCCTCATTGCCAATAAACCTCAGTGTGTTCGGAAGTGTGATTTCAGATAGTTCGGTACAGTCACGAAATGCCCAAGCGCCAATGGATGCAAGTCCTTTCGCGAAAGAAATTTCAGTTAGACGTGAGCAATCGCAAAAAGCACCATCGCCAATGGTAACGAGGCTGCTTGGGAATGTTATGTCAAACAATCCGGTGCATTCGCGGAATGCTATGTTGCCAATTGATAAGATTCCTTCAGGCAATACAATATGCCTTAATTCTTTTCGCCCTCTAAATACGCCTTTGCCGATGGCCGTAACGCCGTTGGGTACAATAAACTCGCCGTCTTTAATGTCAGCATCGGTGATTGATATCAGACGATTCCATACAATTTGCATAATCCTCTCCTCTCTGCGGCGGTTTGCTCTATATCGGCTAACCGCCGTTCATCGTGTTGGCCCGCAGCACCATAGCCTTGAGCGCGTCCATCTCTTGCACCTTCTGTCGCTTCGCTGGCGAATCCTCTTCGGGATATGAGAAAAACGCATCAAAGCTTTTGAAATACGGCACGACTTTCTTGCCGCGCTGCTTAGTTGCTTTGGCTTGTACATTAAGCCATGCTTGGGCGTGTAAATCGCGCTCTTTGTCAAGTAACTGTAAGCGAACGGCTTTCATTGTGAGAAAGTACTGCCGCAACGTGAAACGACCCAGTTGTATGGGGTCGTAGATTTTACAGTACCGCATGATTTCGATTTTGAGGTCGTCAATCGTGCGGGATTTTTTGGTTACTTCCCGCTGACCTCTGCTGTCAGTTGTCCGAGTTTCTTCATTGTGAAACGAGTCGTCGGTGAGGTCTCTAATTGTGACAAAAAATCGGTCATCAGCACCTCGATATCAGCGTCTTTTTCGATATAGGCTTTGATATCCTCGGTTTTTGGCTTTGCGCCTGTCTGTGTGCCGGCAACGATAAGGTCGACGAGAATGAGCGGATTGCCCAATTCAATTTGCGCCAAGACGTAAGTTAAACCTTGACCGAGTTGAAATCCATTTTGCGAGACATGGTATTTTTTGTCCAAATAGGCAATAAAGTCAAGCCCGAAATAGAGGTTGTAATCTTTTTGTTTGATAGTGATTGTCATCATTGTAATCTCCTTATTTAGTTTGGGGGTGGGCGACCCGAAAACACCTCTGTGTTGCAAAGACAGTCGCCCAGCCCCTGTGGGTTAATTACGGCGTAGGAATAGGTGTGATACTGAGTCCACCCGCCGCCAATGTAACTTGACGAGATGTGCCCACGCCATCGATGGCGGTAGACAACGAAATCTCGACGGAATCTTCTGCACCGGCGGATTCATTCCATTCTGTGATGAAACCCTCATAACGCATTGCAGGACATTGGCCGCCCGCCGCTGCGTCTACGCCGGTTTTGTTTACATCCCAAAACTCAACCGTTGTGCCAGCCAAATAAGCTGCTTCCAGCGCGTCGCGAGCTGTATCCGTAACTGCCATCAATGTGGTTAACGAAAACTCAATGACCACTTCTGACAGCGAATTGACGTTGCCGTCTTTTGTGATGGTTGAATTAGCGTCACGACTGCTTGATTTCTCGTGGTTGGTTTGAAATGCCATGCGGAACGCATCGCCGGGGGTGCCATTTGCCGGTAGTGGTCGCATAAACAAAACGCGATCCGCACCTCTTACTACATTTGCCATTGTGTAACTCCTTTTTAAAATGAAAATTTTTCTTACCACAGCCGAATCCTCGTCATGCGAGCCACGCTTGTATAAATTATGTGCGCGAAATGCGCTGTTTTCGTGTGCGTAGACGACCGATTGACTGTGGTTTTGTCTCACCGTTGTTTAACGTCTAATGGTTCGGAAACGACGTATGTTAAACCACCGCGGATGGTTAGCTGGGGAAGAGAGATGAAAATAATTCTCTGTTGCTTAACGTTTTATAGCCAGGCAAGTGACGTGAAAACCCTCTCATATAGTTGGACACTTAGAAGCAAAAAAGGAAGCTTGACATCAAAAGTTTTTCAAATTTTGCTTTATTGCCTCTTTTGCGAGTGCAATGCTATACCTTACGGCGCGATCCGTACAGCCCTCAATCACAGCTATTTTCTCGCTGGTAAGCCCAACATCATGATGAAGTATAAATCGTCGCTTTTGCACTTCGGATAATTCATCCACCGCTTGTGCAAATAATTCAGTGTACAATGCATCTAATACAGTATCCTCTATGCTTTGCGGCTTATGTAGAGCACGGTTATAAAGTTCTTCGTCTTGTAAGTCGAGTTGCTCTAGCCGCCGCCTGCCCCAACGAGCAAAAGAGTTATCTTGTCGTTGAGAATCTTCAAGTGTCGTGTAAACCGCTTCTGATACCTCAATATTCTGCAGAATATTTTCGCCGTTTATAAAGCTGACGCAAAACCGTGTGATACCCTCAATCAATTCGGTTTTGAGAATGTAGTCATTTTTGTTGTCGAACATAGTTGTTACTCCAATCTAATTTTTTGATTAAAAAAATAGATTGAAGTTGGCGGCCCGCGTATGGGGCAATATATACGCTCTTCCATAATTGCCTTTCTGCTTTTTTGCTGGAAAGGCAAAAAAGAGCCTTACATGTAGCTAAAAAAGCTACTTGTAAGGCTCCTACCGCAGACCCCTCAACATCTATGGCGAGGGCAACCCCGAATTCACAGCCGGGTGAGTGGTGCGCTTGACTAAGTATGTATCGTTAATTTCACTATGTTACAGATATGCCAATCTGCTTTCCGCACTTGTGGCATTTGATAAAAATCTTTGCCAGATGATATTGTGGCGGTGGATGGGTATATACGGTTCCTCTCTTATTCACTGCGACATTGACAAGTTTTCCTCTTCCGCAAATAGGGCAAAATACACTTCGTTGCTTTTGTTCAACCATAAAAATAATCTCCAAATCAAAAAATGTTCGCTAACTTGTAAGTGCTTAGGGCAAAGTATACACATATTCAGTTCAAATTTAAGCTCATGAAATCGGATTTTCATAGCTTGCTTTGATACTTCAATTATATTAGCAAGTGCTGCAATCACATCCTTCACCAACTTATTCCCCGGGGTGTACTCTGGTAAATCAAAGCTCACAGTATTTCGGATGCAACAATTAAAGCGTACGTGCCGGTTTAATTGTTGTTAAAAACTAATTGCTTTTGTAATTCTTGGTGAAATCTTTTGAGATACAGGCCTCGCATCTTTTTTTCATATCGCATAGATATACTATCGTGAGGTGTTCCATGAAATTGCCGGACACTTATGTGTGCATGCATTTTGTTGAGGTTTTTTGATGAAGAAATTCGTCGAATGGCGTCATGTCATTTTCCATTTTTCGACTCCTTTCACGCATGGTATTCATATTATAGCGAACGAACGAACGTTTGTCAATAGGAAAAATACAAAATATTTGAATGATGAATATGTCATTGCTGATGATGGGCAGCGCACATTAAAAAAGTCCTCCGCAATCGCGGAGGACTTTCTTCGTTTTATACGACACCGATATCTCGCCGTCGATAACCTATAAAGCCTAGTGTTGTTAAACTCAACGCAACGGCAAGCATTACGATAACCGTTGTCCAGTTAATCGTTTCCATCGGTAATTGTGGGAGCATACCATGGGGCGAAAGGTTGCCTAACCACGTTAAGCCTTGCATATTGCCAAACATTGCGCCAAAAAAACTGACACCAAACGCAGCCCAAATAAGCCCTGTCAACTTTGGAGCAACTCCAATCAAAAATAACGCCAGTCCTAAAAATGCCCATTGTGCCGGCAAGTACGCTAAGTTGGCTTCGATCAACCCTCTCAACGGCAAGTCGGCGGGGCTGTTAAGCAGTTGTGACGCTACGACGTAGAGCGAAAACGCCGTTACCAGCTGCAACACAATACTGGCAATAAAGGAAATGACAGCATAGCCGTTTAAATAACTGGCTCGCTTGATAGGTGCTGAGAGAATCAGCTCGCTGCGATGCTCTTTTTCTTCGCCCTTGGCTTTATTGATGTATAGCAATAGAAATATCAGAGAGAAAATCGACATTTGCATGGTAATCATGCCGGCAAATAACTGCGGCATAGTAAAGCCATCAACGTGGAGCAGCAGTTGTTTATAAAACGCATTGCTTTTGATAAATCCGTCAATGTCGCCTATAATTGAGCCATAGGATGCGGCTGTTAGAGACATGGTAACAATGCCGATAATTAACAGAGGTAACAGCAATTTCAATGCAAGTCCGATATGATGTGTCAACAGCTTGCCGCCATAAGGCTTTCCGGATTTGTCAGGCAGAAGCCCTTGATCAATGTCACGCCGCAGATTTAAGCGGTAGGCAATGCCTGCAATGCCGACTGCCGTTAATAATAGAATCGGCACAGGCCACCAGTGATTTTCGATAAACGGCTGGGCACGGAGAATCAAACCCATCGGGCTAATACGTGACAGCCATTCAATGCCACCCGCGTCGCCTGCGCCGCGTAGTAGATAGGATACCGCCAGCGCGGTAAAGCTGTACCCTTTTGCGCCGCGTGAGCTAGATGACAACTGCGCAAATAGTGCCGCAATCGACGCGAATACGAGCCCAATGGCCATGAGTATTGTGCCCCAAAGCAATGCGCCATTGAGCGTGATACTTGACTCGCCGCGCCCTATCAAAAACAACGCCAATGCTACGACTAAACCCATGACGATATTGACCAACACTGCGCTAATCATGGCGGCGTGCAGATTGGAAAGTCGCCCGACAGGCAATGAGCGCACGACTTCATAACGTCCTTTTTCCTCGTCGGCACGCGTGTGACGCACAACGAATATAATGTTGGCCACGGCAACGGCAATGGCGGTAAAGAGCAACATCATAACGGTGTACATTGCGCCGATGGTGAAGTTATCCTGCCCGTAAACAGGGCCGCACATAGCGACCATGGCGGGATTTCCCATCATGCCGGCAAGCTGCGTACGGCTTGCTTCGTCAGCCATCGCCGAACCAAATGTGATGTAAATCATCGCCAACACGCTCGCCAGCATAAGCACCCAGACAGTAGACATCGTGCGTTCGCGGCGTAAAGCGAGGCGGGTGAGAGTGGGGGTGTTATGAAACATTTATATCACCTCGTCCCTGCCGTAATGCTGCATGAATAATTCTTCCAGGCTCGGTGGAGTGCTCTGTAATAATTTTATGCCAAACTGATTGACATGGTTGATAATCATACCCATTTGTGCCGTATCGACATGGAACGTCAGCGCATCACCCATTGGCGCGATATCAAAGATGCCTGGCAAATTCTCCAACCCCTCAATCGGTCGATCGGTGACCACTTTTATGGTGTAGCGGGTCAAATGACGCAACTCGTCGAGCGTGCCGACCTGCACAACTTCGCCGTCGCGGATAATGCCGATGCGATCACACAGCTTTTCGACCTCGCTCATGATATGACTGGACAGGAAAATACCCTTGCCGCGATTCTTTTGCGCCAAAACGTACTCTTGAAAAACAAGCTCCATCAAGGGATCCAGCCCGCTGGTCGGTTCGTCAAGGATGTATAAGTCAACATCAGAAGCAAAAGCGGCAATCAGCGCGACTTTTTGGCGGTTGCCTTTGGAATAGGTGCGACATTTTTTTGTGGTATCGAGATCAAAGTCTTTGACGAGTTTATCACGTAGGCCTTTGTCATAATGACCGCGCAATTTGGCAAACAAATCGATAACCTCACCGCCGGTTAGATTTGGCCAGAGGTTGACATCACCCGGGACATAGGCGATTTTCGTGTGAATCCTGACAGCGTCGCGCCAAGCGTCTTGGCCGAAAACTTTGGCTTGACCCTGTGTGGCTTTGAGGATACCCAACAACACGCGGATGGTCGTGGATTTGCCCGCGCCGTTGGGGCCGATGTAGGCGAAGACTTCACCCGATTCGACTTGCAAATTGACGTTGCGCAAGGCCTGCACCTTGCCGAAGTTTTTGGACAAGTTAGTCAGTTCAATCATGGCAGTCACCCCATATTAAGTTATTATTTGTAGTGTAGCATATTTTTGTCTTGGGGTCTAGTTGCCGATGGGCGCTTTCAGCGTCCAATTGCACTTAAAAATGTTTTGTGCGCTGTGTAAACACCCTATAAACATATCTATGCAACACTTGACAAATACCTTATAAAATTCGATAAAAGCGTGCTTTTTTGTGGGGTAGCGTTACATCATATGCGGAGTGGGAAAATCATTCGCCATTATGACATTGCTGTGTATAGAGATATATCGTCCTCTCTTTACAAAGAGGAGACGATGGAGTATAATCAACACATGGATATAATATTGACTTACCTCGCCGCGATTTCGATTATCGCTGTCATTGCCGCCGTTTACGATAAACAAGCCGCTAAGAAGCAACGCAGCCGCGTGCCGGAACGGACGCTGATGCTGATTGCGCTGTTGGGTGGCTCGGTTGCTATGTTTGTCTGCATGAAGTTGGTGCGGCATAAGACCAAGCATAAGAAATTTATGCTTGGCTTGCCATTGATGGCGGTGACGCAGGGGGCATTGGTTTGGTTAATGTGGAGCAGGATGTAGAGAGAACAATAATAGAGGCAGTCGATGATGATACATCGACTGCCTTTATCTTAGCTGTTGTGTTCGAGTTTTGTTGCGTTGTCATTTATGGGCATGCCTGTTTCTCTGCTATCGGTTACATTTTCGCCGTAAAATCCAGTGCAATCCATCCGCGGCCGTTCAACAGCCGACCCCAACGCCTTGCGCCCTGGCCGTCGGATTCGGCAACAACGGTGACTTGCGTGTTGCGGGGTAAAGCGCCGACGCGGGCGTAGTTTGTGCCTGCGCCACGGCGGATGTTAAGGCCTCGGGCTGCCGTCACGTGCACGCGGTAAGGTGTGAATGTTGGCGGTGCAGGCGCGGGTGGTGGCTGTATTGCGCCGCGTACGCGGGCGAGGAATGTGTGCCAATCATACGGACGCCCGCTGCGGAGCATTTGCGGGCAGCTCTTGCCGTTCCAATGATGGTGTTGTACGATATTTGTTGTTTGAATGTTGTACCGCCGGCACAACAACGCTGTTAACTCAGTCGCGCGATTGTTGGCGGCGAGTAGGTCGCCATCGGCATTTTGGCAGATTTCGATGCCGATGGATTGCCGGTTGCCGGGGCCCGCGCCATCGCCGGCATGAAAAGCGTCTTCGTTGTCGGGCAAGTGTTGAAAAATCTCACGTTCATCGACAGTGTAATGCCAGCTTATTGGTGCGTTGGTCGCTGTCGTGCTGCGAATGAATGTATTGTGTGCCCGTGCGTTAGCGCCGCGGTCGCTGTTGCCGGTGTTATGGATGGTGATAAAGCGCATGGGGCTCACCCGGCCGGGGCGGTTTCTGCGGCCCACAGGGATAAAATCTTGTACAATGTTCATTTGTCTTCCTCCTTGCATTCGGGCAAGCCGGCCAACGCCGTTAAAACTGACAAAATGCCCGATAACGCGACGGCTGAAACAACGATTTGCCAATTGACTTCGCTCAATACGGCTTTGGTACTGATGATTGCAGCCGCTGTCTGTGCCATGGTACGGACAGCGCGGATGCTTGCGGCGCGGAGCCAG
>Ga0136643_10008324_pt1 | contig 15139 bp, 8 predicted proteins | sample TergutLab28metaG_FD_96883 | JGI IMG/M metagenome (GOLD analysis project Ga0136643, IMG submission 96883) | Labiotermes labralis P1 segment gut microbial communities from Petit-Saut dam, French Guiana - Lab288 P1 (version 3) (version 3) | ecosystem: Host-associated > Arthropoda: Insects >... | reverse complement strand
TCTCCCGGGGGGTAAAGTGCGCTCGGGCCGTGCTGCTGATCACTCACCCCCTTCTAGTGCCGCGGTCATGGAAGAGTAAAGCTATACATCTACCCACCCTCTGGGCCACACCGGGCCTGTAACGGGAACACTCTACCTCTTTACTTTCCTTTTACAATTCTACACGTTCTTTAGCCAAACTACATAAAATAAACGCAAAACAGGAAGTTCTGTCTGTCTTTCTGCCTGCACATTTCATCTCCAGGGGAACCCACTACAGTCTGGCATTACGGAAACTAATGTAAAAGCCACCAATTTCATTTTCGCCCACGTCACTTCAGTATAACCCCTATTTTAAACGCAAATCGAACTTCGTCAAGCGTCTCAAAAATTCCAATCGTTTAAAGAACGTATCAGTGCAATAAAATATAGAATATAGTTAAGACTGAATATTGAAAACTACAGCCATGTAACGACAAACGGAGCTGGGGTAGCGTAGATATAGAGTGACAAGACTACGGCCTCTTTGGTATGGCAGGGGCAACAGATTTATATGTTTTCCTAAACGTCTAGACCGGCTTTGGGGCCAACCCAAACCTCTAGTCAGTAGGTACCAGGGGCTCTTTCGCCCGGGCTAAATTGGGGTGGGGACCGTGAGGCTTACAACTGACCTCGAACTAGAGCCTAGGTTACTAATAAAGGGAGGTGTACCTCCACTCCCCCGCATGTGTTCGTGCGGTGTACAGGGACTATCTTAAATATTGATATCTACGCAGAGGCTCACACGTAGGAATAGTCTCCGTTTTATTTAAATTCATATCGCTGCTTCAAAATGACAAGACCAAGTTACGAAATTTCCGCCGGGTGTAATATTTTTGGCACGTTTGCTGTGTTATTGCCTCGTATTTTTTTTTACCAGTTCCGGTTAATCACGAAAACTTTCAATGGACTTTCGACGCAATCACTACTTGCTATTTTGTGTGTGTGTGTGTGTGAGAGAGAGAGAGATGTTGCATTTAGATCAAATCTTTCTCGGGCCTCTTTGCCAATTTCGCATTTCTTGTACTTCTCACGTAACAGGGGAGACATTGTGTTTCCTGTATCCATCTCTTCTTAAGCAGGATATTCTCTTTTCTGTACGTGTCTCATAAAAGTGAGATCGTCAGTTGTGTCTTAAGTCCTTTCGTGACTCACGCGGAACACAGCTTGCTTCCGTTATAAAGACCAATTACACAATTGTTTGTGGGTCTTCACGAAAAGTGGCTGGTGCTTCCGTAGGATTTCGGAATACAGCGACAGATTTCAGTAAAAATCCCGAGTACGAAATACTGCGAAAAACCATCTTGTGGGAGTCGCGTCGTTCTGTGTGGACAGACGGACAGGCGGAAATGATGATGCCTGTAGACGCTGTTTTCTTCGCGAATACGCAGAAGAATTATAGAATGCCGCACAGGCTTTAGAATGAATCAAGCAACACAATGACTCCAAACCACCACCACTATCACCACCTACAAGGGTAAGTTACTAGACTGTTCCTTCTCCTAGATTCAAACCATAATTTGTTCTTCGATTCTTTGTATGACCGTCGCCAAAGTAGGTATATTAAATTCCATAGAAGATGGAAAAATAATTACGAAATTAACAGATGCTCTACAGAAATCTTGAATGGCTGTTACTTAGGACTTTCTCTTAGTTCTCAGTTTCACTTATGACGCTGTATCAACTTCAGAGGTTATACGGTGTCGCATATGTATTAGGTGTAAGAAAAAGAACTGTGAGGTAGAAGCCTGTGCCTGGATGCGATTCTGGCTTGTTTTAAAGTAGACCACTCTCTCGGCATTTCGCTAGAAGGACCAATGACAAAAGCTGAGGTGGACAGGTGCCTTTGTCGACATTTGAAAAGGAAACGTATTGATTACGGAGAAGCAACAGTCCCCACTGCACTGCGATGTTGGGCAACCCTTTATTGTAGAATGTAAGATAGAATCGATAAGTCCATTAGTGTATTCCAGTTAGGTGAGGTTGTAAACATTATTTGCCTTGGTCAGTTTGCTGAAGCGTTCACGAAAGGAAGGTACGGCGATTTGCACATAAGCCACCTCTCAGTTGCCAAGGACGCGGGTTCTTTCATGCATCGAATGGTCACAAAGGAGGTAAACACTGCAAGCTTCCATATAACATCTATAACTCTACTCTGTGTTTGAACTTCGTTTGACGCTCGAGATCTGACACCTGAAAACTCCGACTGGATGCTTCCAATAAACACTTGTAAGTTAGGCTTATGATTGGTAGAGACGAAACCAAAGTCCGTTTGAGGTCCTGTCAGCCGTGCATGTTAAGATTACGGCCTTCCAGGATGTAATACCGGGTAGTGCAGTGGCTTCCAATCTCAGGTCGCGACCCAAATCAGGGTCGCGGAGGGTCTGACGTTGGGTCGCCAGGGCTTTTACGGAGAACTCTATAATTATGAAAAAAAAATCAAGATTTGTATTTAAATTCAAACAGGAAGATCGAGAAAATGCAAGTACTGAAACTGTGTTTATTAATTTTAAACACCAGTAAACCAGTTATTTAAAAAAAGATTTTTTTCTTGCATGTTTTGTGTATTTAGTATTGTCCCAAAAATATTCGATTTGACAAGTAACATTAGAAATGCAATATTTTTTTTAATAAGTAGCAATGTTATGTAATGTTCCAGAAAAGGCATTAGTATTAATTCGTTTATAGTAACTATCAATGGCTACTGCCGTTTCCATGGTAGGGTCGAGGGTCACATACCGTTTGCTACTTCCGTTGTCACACACATAAAAGGTCGGGAATCGCCGGTGTACTTTGATTGGCACCATGTTTCAGAGACACCAGATGCTTCTGTTTTAGCGTCAGTTTACTTACATCCTGAAAATACAGTCAGCATTCTGCTCCGAAATGTTGGTATAACTCTACGAAACTACACAGCATCACATCCCAGACAAGCGTAATCTTTTCTGAAAGTAAAGTAGTACTTACAGAGGGAGTAATTCGTACGATAAACTCCTCTCGCCATGAAATTTCTGGGTTGTCAAGACAAAGAGCGCTTTGTTTAGAATATTTAATTTGTCAAGAAAAATTTTATAGCTGAAGAACACGCGTTTACATCAGCAACACCGCCGATTGGTAATTTTTCACGGTTTAGGCCCTTTGATCGGTATTCAGTAACAAATAACTCAAAAGCATCTGACAAGGCCTGTCCCTACACACGACTCGGCACCTCAGATAGTTAATACGCAGCCTACATCCACGCCTCAAGCGGGTTTCGAACGCGCCGCCCGAGTTTGAGCGAGGATGACCTACGTGGCTATCGTGAACCCTGCGATACTGTGATGGGATAATGCTGCGGTCTGCATTGATTAAATATACCAAATGTCGTTAAATCGACATCATTAGACAGTCTAGATACAGCAGGCTAACAGAAAATTTCAGACTTCACACACACACACACACAGAGAACACACACACACACAGAACACACACACACACACACACACACACACAATCCTGAGCAGCTTACTTTCTTGCCTCCAATGGATAAAAGTAAGTTGATAAGTTCACCCTGCTGTGTGTGTGTGTGTGTGTGTGTCCCTCCACTTCCAAATTTTGAATCAGTTGACCACTGAAACGTGATGCAAACATTATGTCACTCCCCCCTCCCAATTTTTCAACTTTGTTGAGGCAGTATTAAACAACGCGGCAGACGTGCGAACTTGTGATGCGGGAATGGCGCTATCGCCAATTACTGCAGGGTCCTGACATAACAAACGGTAACAAAACTTGCAAACATGCGTTAGTTTCATTGCGGCAGTATTTTTGTGTATATGAAATGCAGAACGACTACGGCGGTCGGGTGACATTTTTCTCTAGTTTCATGGATGGTGGTGATAACTACCGAACCAGCTGGATTTCAGTGTGTAAAATTTCATACGTGGACAGACCTTAAACATTCCTACAATTTATGCATGAGATGTTGTTAGTAACTCAAGAGTCGCATTATTGCGACGAGCGACGATGCGAAATATACGAGGTTTTGGCTGACAAATTTAACACGCCCAGAATCTGTCTCCGAAGTAACAAATTAAACACATTCGTATTATTATTAGTAGCATTGTCATGATGATGATGGTTATGTAAGTGTAAATCTATAAAACAGGAAAGTGGTCTTTCAGCTTCCCTCGGAAATCCTTGTTTCAGCACTGAATTCACCAAACACAGAATACCGTAGTACAGTAGAAATCAGGTAAAAAATATTTCGTAGTCGGATAGGCGTACAGTTTTCAATAACCCTTTGATATAAACGTTGCAGAAAATGTATGAATCTCAGGATCTTCAGTCACTCGACGTATATTGTTTAAGGTACGAAGAAAGTATAAAATCTAGATCTTCAAATGAAATCTTGTATACATTTGTCACCCCCCCCCCCAAACATTCTCCATATCCCCCCAATTTCATCCCCTCCCATTTGTTCGTCTAAATAATTTTTCGTGTAGAAACCAAATTACCAATCCCTTCGCTAAGCGAGTTTCCCTCATCCTTGTGTTGCTTTCTCTTCCTTCCTGATATTCTCCTCAGCATTTTATCTGAAACACCCACAACCTACGTCATCCCTTAGCATTATGTAACAAATTTCACGCCCATGTGTACATCCAATAACGGGCAGACCGGGAGGTATGGGTTTTCGTTAAAAAAAATAAAAAATAAAAACCGGTGTCTAACGAAATACTACACAGAGCCTTCGGTTGGGAGGGACTCTATAGCAATGGAACCCGAGACTTCGTTAGTCCCCAACTTACAGCCATTACATTTAAGTCTGTAATGGAAGCCTAAATAAACACAACTTTGCAACCAAGGACAGGGGTGTTCATCAAATGCCAAATACAAACAGACTGCACCAGACCACGTAGCAGAAATCGTTATGATCCAAAAAGGGGCATGCGCACTACAATTTTAGGATACTGCAGTCAATTTCTCAGTAACGACTAATCGACTCTAAGAGAATTACATGAGATGAGATATTACTTAATACAAAATCTCATGATCAAATATAATCATGTACCGCACATACCACCTCATACTCATTGCGTTATTAGCAGCTTCAGCGTCGCTGCGCCATCTTTGTCTATTATCTCGACTTTGTGTGGGATTTCCCTTCATTCAATTTTCTCTTATCTATTACGTGAGTTTCCAACCTCTCATTTCTTGACAGTGGATGCTTTGTTTTTGCTCCTTCCTTACAAATCGGGAAGCAGAAGACGCTGGCACTACACTAATTCCATTATCGCTCCATTGTATCAGTCGGTACCACGCCATCGTCGACATTTCTTTCAATTCGTTGGTGTCGCCGTCAGAGAGTTTATGAAGCTCGGATAAAATAAAAATACAGTTGTACAAAGACTCACACAAAGAATATACTGTAAATATCTGTCCTAGTTATGACCCGTTAGGGGTCACGAAGCATTCGAGAAATTGTTATCTCTCAAAAAGAAGTCAACGAGAGAAAGAGGATGAGGTGGGGTGGGGGGTAAAGAAACTAACAAACTGTTTTTTTTAATCTGATATTTGTGTGACCGCGCATCACTGACACAATAGTATAAACAACCAACTAGATGCAAGCAATAACAAATTTATTAGTAATTTCAATCAGCTCAACATGTTTCGGACGACAATTTCGCCCATCCTCAGAAGCACCAGACTGTGTTTACAGCTTCTTCGGTATATTATACCACAAGCTGTAAACACAGTCTAGTGCTCCTGAGGATGGGCGAAATTGTAGCCCGAAACATGTTGAGCTGATTGAAATTGCTAATAAATTTGTTATTGTTGCATCTAGTTGATTATTTATACTATTGTAACAAACTGTTCTCGAACAATGCTTGTTGTGCTTCTTCTTCCCAAAGGATTATTCTTAACACAATATTACTTTCCTTCTTTCTTTGATGTCCTACTGTTTTTTTAATCTAATAGATAGTACAGTGAGTGAGTTAGTGAGTGAGTCATTACTCACTCACTCACTCCATGGAGCAGTCTTTTTTCAAAAGCACGTGCAGTTAGCATTCGGCTTCTAACCGCGAGGCCCGGGTTTACAAAATGGCATTGGGAGAGGTTTTTCTCCGAGTACTTCGGTTTTCCTGCCTCAGTATCTTTAAACCAATGCTCCATGCTCATCCATCGTCGTTAAATAATACACTAACACTTTCTTGAAACGCTAGTAGTCTTTCAGCCTATCGAGCAATTCGCTAGCAAAGTATGGAACATAAAAATTCATTACACTGTTCACAAGATCAAGCCACTGTTCCGTATCCTGAAACAGATGACTCTAGTTCTCATCCTCTCACAGTGACTTTAAGATTTGTTTTTGATATTACACTTCCATATATGCGTAGGGTTTTTGTAGTAAAATGAAACTCGGTGGTGATAATCAATAACAAGAATCACTCTCGTATCAGTTGGCAATGTACACCACACTGATGTTTTGCAACCGACAATTCGATGGTGATGGATGCTGATAAGGTAGAGGTGAGATTATCGCCGTGGCTTCTTTTGCGGTATCGTTCGGACATTCGCCTGGAGGAAGTGAAGGAAACCACACTAACACGCTGTGTGTCTGGCAGGTGATGTCGGGTCTGCAGACGGGGCCGCTGCTGCCCACGTCCCGGCCGCAGCCAAATGCGACGGGAGGGTGGATCCCCAGCGGCGGAGTCGCCACCACAACAGTGACGCGCTGTCGCTACCCGGATTACAACTACGACGTCGCGACGGCAGTCATCTGTGGAATGTACCTCGTGTTCGGTGTCGTATACAGCCTTTTTGGTAAGTAGCCCGGCAGTCATTTCACGTTTTATGCATGTCCAGAGGGGCAGATTTAGGTCCATGTTATTCCTTCAACTGTCAACCTTCATGGACAGTGTCCTGGGCTACGCCGTGTATGCCGCACATTTTTTGTTATTAGAGGAGCCACCAGCCTCGGAAGTCTTTAATTTCCTTCGTGGATGAGGATTCCGTTCTTCCGGGACATGACATAGTGTCACTGGGTAGTCGATTCCCGACGTTTCGAAGGAAGGCCTGGAACGGATTACGCAGCGACGGAGCGTCATATCCCAGTAGAACGGAATCCTCAGACACACCGCTGTGAAAACCTCAAAACTGGCATCATGTATGGTTACCAAATTTACTCATAAATCTCATTCCATTTTCCAGAACACTGGTTCTTGCTGTGGGCTCTGGAACTACCTAAGAATTCATTTCTATATTTTTTCCGATGCCAGGAAAGAAATACTTCCATTGTGCGCGCGTCTTCAGCGGATTTCTCATCTGGGAGAATGGTTCTTGCATATCGCACGCTGTACATACATGTGCGTCCCGAATATCAATGACTACAAGGCCGTGTACGCCATATCCATAATGCAGGTTATCAGTTGGCACGAGGTTCGCAACCTGTAGTTCCCCATTCGGCTTCAAAACTTAATATGGCGAAAATTTTCTCTATTCTTATGTGCCAGATATACTCACCGTCTTGTTTCAGGGCGTTTCGCTGAGGCTTATCTTTATGGGCCGGAAATGAAAATCGCATGGAATCTGTTAGGATATTTCGTTTCCGCTTTTAAGATGCGAAGTTGAAGCGAACGACTTTAAGTTCTGTGTATTCATCTGACGTTTGTGACCAAGCTGTGCCATTCAGAAACCCGCCATGAACTGAGAAAATTGCATTCAACAAGCATTAGTGGCAAAATATCCGCCCAGTCCCCGCTGTAGTACTTTGTAATGTTTAAAACACTACGTCAAATTACAACCGGTCACTTGGGGCGGTCTATAAAGGTAACTGCTGAAAGGCAACCTTACATTACGTTTTGAGAATCGATAATCACCTGAGCATCAGTCAATTTTATTTCACAAAATAATCCCCCTGCCTGTCAGTGGATTTTATCCAGTGGTCCACACCCTTTATACTTCCGTTCAGATTAAAATGCTGAAGATCACAACACACACACACACATATATATATATATATATATATATATATGTGTGTGTGTGTGTGTGTGTATATATATATATATATATATATATATATATAAACACCAACATACTCGCATAAACTGTATAAAAGTATAAGCTATCCACAAACACAAACCCTCCGACATATTTCAGCGATAAATCGCCGTTCTCAGGGAGATATCAATGCAAAGGTATATATATCATTAATATACAAATTTTACATGTGTAGTGTTACAAAATATGCACTATCCATTGACATAATGTGGGTATTATGGCTAGTATGATGTTTAAAATATTAATAATAGTAATAACAACATATAATAACAATAAATCTGTAAAATACTTAAGGTTTAAGCTCCAAGAATTCATTCGCCGCTTCTGCTAATGGCATGTGCTCTCCGAGACACAATTTGATCCGTGCTGATGCTTCAGTTGTTCCTGGAATGCTGATCGATCCGTTCCTAAACCTCAACATATGTTACGCCGTAATATGCACCATCGAAAGCACCAGTTCTCGTTTTAATGTATCCAACCACTCGTAATTTCATCGTGCCCATTTATAGCCCTACTGAACTGTGTGTCGTATAAACCACACACCTAGATAAGGGATCGTTGTTCTTATCCGGAGCAGTCTATCTGTATGGCAGTCATGCTAAACGTGTCACAGTATTATCACTACTCAAATACAATGACTACCAAGCAGATGTAAACAACGGATGACTCACAGTTTTATGTTTTGCTGGCCGTGCATCCTGGTACGACTCTGGATAAATGACCAACTTGATTCACAATTGTGTTATATAATACGTTTATTGTTATAATCCTCTACATGTTTCGAACAACTCTGTGCTCATCATCAGGAGGTCGGATTGTATTAATACAGCATCTGGTATAGTATTCTCGGTAAGTGACCGTCCGGTGTGCAGGTGAACCTGCACACCGGACAGTTGTTCATTTACCCAGAGAGTACTCACAATGTTCATAGCCGCCATATTTTTAGTGCTACCAACATAATCTTTCATGTAGACAAGTCTTGCTTTTACTTCCTGTCTGCTTATATCCTAATGTGTAAAAAGAATTTCTGTCACAGGACTTTCATTCTCTAATTGTTAATCTTTCGATTCTTTTTTAAAAATCACGTTGGGTTTAAAGTTCCCACGTCATACTCCCTTAAAAAAAAAAAAAGAGAGAGAGAGAAGAAGCATATCGACCTCAGTGCAGTGCTGCGTACAGTGGCCCCGCTATCAAATCATAAACAGCCACCGTCAAGTGTGTAGACAATAAAGTGGGTTAAGAGCGAGCAGAATCCGGCTGTCTTGTTTAGAGGCCGTTGCAGTACGTATGAACCAGTCAGCTGTCAGAAACTGTAGCCCACAAGAAGCGATCAAATCTCGCCGAGCGCTGTGACACTGATCCAACACTTCATGTTCAGTGGCTCTGATGATGTTGCTATGTTGCTACTTCAGAGACACAGCCCTAAATTAACTTAAATTAAACCCCAGAATTGCTTTATTTCTATATACCCCTTCTTCCGGATCTTTTAAAACCTTGTCGGCAGAAGAAGACCAAGAGTACAAAATCACCTACTGAAGGCGTGCATAAATTTTCCAAAAATTTAGAAGCCGCCTCAAAATTCTAGGCGCCAGAAGGGTGACCTGCAGCAAGTTCCACATGATGACCTACCAATATTAGGCGTCACCATACAAAACTTAATTGCTTGCGTGACCTGGCGCTTGCAATTTGTGCACCCCTGACCTACTGTTTACCTCTGGATCGAGGTCATCACAGCGGTACGCTTTTAACTGAGAGTCTAGCAATTTTCTTTCATTGTACAATCACGAACCACAGCGGGTCGAAATAAATAAACGGGCAAAGTGGTATTCCAGGCTGAAATGAGTGTCTTGGGCGCCACTCGACAAACAGCTAAGTGTTTAAATTGTTGTTTGTTCACAACACCGACTGTTCAGGCAACTGAATTTTATTGAAGATCGTAAGAACAACACGATGCGCTATATCTTATTGAACAGAGAGGGCTCTCTAAGTTCATAAGCTTCAAATATCAGTCTTTCCGTTAATTATTATTTTATGCTCACAATGCTCAGTAACAAAATTACGCGATGGTATGTAGCACACGGTGCTATAGGCGTTCACAAGGAGAGGCTGCTGGCGAACACAGTTCGCTACGAAACGCACTTCGTGACACTCTCGTCTGAATTTAAAATAACAGCCATAAGACAGCCGTGGCCGACTACCCATATTTAATCCAATGTGGAACTGACAATGAAGTGCCGTGCGACGGTGCAGGGAGCCATTACCATGGTGGTTACGTGCTAACGGGGAAGCTAAAACAAGGGGACTGTCTGCCTGTCATGCAGCGTGTATAATCTGCAAATGTATGGTGCGAACAAGCAATAAAACTGCATCAGATACTCTGCCAGATGATAACTGTAATTGGAGACTATCAACTGACCTACTCCAAAAATCGGCATTTTACGCATTCTGTGGTGATTTCGCCACTGGCCTAGAATGACGCTAGGACAGTAAAGGTAAAGTGTGCCCGTTACAGGTCCGGTGTGGCCCAGAGGGCGGGTAGAGGTATAGCTCTACTCTTCAATGACCACGGCACTAGAAAGGGGTGAGTGGTCAGCAGCACGCCCCAGCCGCACTTCACCCCCGGGAAAGAGCCGGTACCCATTTTACAGGAGGCTGGGTGGACCCCAGGGCAAGTCTGGACGGGCGGAAAATCTCGTCCCCACCGGGATTCGATCCCGGACCTTCCAGCCCGCAGTCAGTCGCTATAGCGACTGAGCTACCCACCCAACGACGCTAGGACGGTACTTTGACGAATCAAGGACGAGACACCTTTGTCCCTCTTTTATTCTTCTTCTTTCTCCTTCTTCCACCTCCTCCTCGTCCTCATCCTCCTAACTCAAGACAAGGATGCTACAAGACCTTTCCAATGTTCGTATGTTCATACATTTCAAAACTGATCAAGATCTATCCAGTCATGTGCTACTTTTCAAGTATCTTTTGTAATTACAAATGGCAATATTGGAAGTCGATTATCTTGCATGTTGCTTGCATGTTGTTCCCATTCATACTGATACTCACTATTGCATATGCCATATTCTGAGTTTCCAGTTCTTGTATTTTTTCCCCACAAACATCCCTGCGCGCAAAATTTTATTTCCAGAATATCTCATACCGCGATCCAATGTAGTACGTAATTTGCCTCATCCCCTTTCATTTTAAGGAAATGGCCTCGCATCACGGGACCGTAAATGAAAACTTCCGTATCCATATACGTACACAGCTGTAAAGTAGTCCGTGACAATTTAAAACCATGGTCACTTCCTTCACAACTCGTCTTTATAAATCCTCCACAATCGTTGTAGTGAACTTCGTAGCGAAAGTGTCGGTCGTAACATTGACGACACAACTATGACTGGTTACATAACGCAATAAGCAAGAATATAAGTGACGTATCCCCTACTGCAGTACACGAAATTACCAGCGGCATTATTTTAAGTTTATCACACTTGTTTAAAAATAAGATTACGAAATGCAAATAAGTGAAAGTCTATCATATCGAATTTAAACAAAACCTGTGGAAGCTCTATGGGGTACACGGAGAAGCCCATATATTTCCTTACGCAAGATGGACTTATTATGAATATTCGTGGCTGTAAATCGGAAATGCTCAACAACTTTTAGTGAAAAAAAAAATGCGCGAAACAATTTCTGGGCTGCATTTATGCTCATTTATACTTGAGGGTTGTTCGACCGTGCATCTTCCTCATGAAATAAAGTGAAATGTCAACTTGATGCAACTAGGTAATTTTATTGATGTATTCTCAGCTCGACATGTTTCGGGCGCATACGCCCATCATCAGGAGTATTAGATGTTGAGTTGCAGCATATGGTTTTCTGCACCGAGTTTTTGTATGGGTGGTGGTCTTGAGAGCCGGTGCAGAAAACCATATGCTGAAACTCAACATCTAATTCTCCTGATGATGGGCGTATGTACCCGAAGAATGTCGAGCTAAGAATACATCAATAAAATTACCTAGTTTCTTCAAGCTGGCATTTCACTTTATTTCATTTAGCTTATTTATATATTTGCAATCTATGTTTTATTGCAAATCTGTATTCCTGAAAATCAGAATCACGCGACAGCTCTTCTTAGAAATCCCCCTATCGACGATTAGCAGAAAATAACCCATTTATTGCCTCATGTACACTAGCTTTCTTATAGATAAGTATGCCTGAAAATCAGAATTGACCAGGAGATTTTCGTGAAAGTCTCCAACGTCGAATTTCCAAAGAAAAACAGTCTGAAGTTTTAGACACTAAAACTACAGAATGTCCGAGAAGTGACAGTACCTTTGCTTACTTGCCATGTGGATCTGAACGTATTCGGCCAACACTGTGAGACTCTAAGGTTGTGTGTGGCAACGCTGTCTGTGTCTGTACCTGCATGTCGACATTGTACAACGTAAAGGGCGCACGGTGTACACATACTGGTCGATATGGTAGGTAAGTAGAAGTGCGGTCACTTCTCGGACACTCTGTATATCCAGGCGGACGGCCAGATATCACCTCCGAACAAGGCATTCTTTTCCTTACGTTGTGCAGCACGCCTCATAATCGTTAACTAAATTAAACATATATTGAAAAATGCGATAAAACTCGTGTCAGAGTGAGGAAAACCTCTGCTGACGCTTTTCAACGCGCACCTTCTAAATTTACATTACCTGCACCCGGTTTACGCATCTCTCTTACACGGCATATTGTTAGAAAGCATTTTAAAATTTGATGTCGAGGGAGACACAACACTGAATTTCTCCGGTCGGATGAACTCGGCTGATGTAGTTCACTTACATGTTTAATCTCACTAAAACACCTAAAGAATCCACATTACCACAAGAGCTCTGCTTTGACTTACTTTTCTTTTCACTGAAAACGAATGTCTTGCCAACTCCGTAGCAGATAGCGCACATTCGCCGAACAATGCACAAGAAGTTAGATCTAAACAAAACAGGCAATGTACGTACGTATAAGCATTAAGGCCCGTTCTTGCAGCCATTGTTGCAGTGGAAAAGCAATGAGTATTTCGTATGCCGAGTGTGTACTTGTAGCCTTAGGTATTCAGCATACAATGCGCATGCGCCACGTTGTCATCAATGGCCCAGCCCGCTCTACAGTATGTTTCCACATTATATCATAAACGGCACGAATTTTTTTTAAAAAAAGTTCTGATTTTCTCTAAAACCTTTGTCTGAAACATTTCTCATTCTAAGAACTGTGCGAGATATGTTCAAAAATGTATATTGGTCTTCATGTAGAGTACCCGTTATTCTTGTCCTACTTTAATGACACTTGAATTGTCTCGACAGGTTTTCGAAAAATACTCAAGATATCAAATTCACTGCTTGTGTTCTCTGAAAACTTGCTCCAACTGGCTAAACTAATGTTTCAACAGAACAGTGCTGCAAAATACTGTTACTGTAGTCAATATAAACAGAGTCGATAAAAAAAGTATGCAGTAATTAGAGAACTATCTATTATTTGTTCGAAGAATCAGACTAAAATTTACTGTGCCTTCAGTATATTGGTTGTATCCTTGGTGAACACGCAACCATAGGAACGGGCTAAAAATATCAACGAATGTGAAATATAAATTAGTATCTGCCATATGTTTCCCCTTGACCTTCTTTTCATTGGTTTTTTGTCGATAGTTCTCTTACCGGCCTACATGACCTAACCCAATCGAATTTCGATTCATTCTCCTGTTATTCACCTACCAGTCTATGACCTGGACAGATTATCTCAATGATAAAAAAGTTTTTCTTGTATTCTGAGAGGAAAGGACGGGTAAATATTTACAGTTTGCGCTGTGGTGTTGAGCTTTTGCTGTGGTCTCGCAGCCTCCATCTGGGCGACTGCTTCGTTATTATCTCTCAGTTCAATGTATATAACCGTCCTCGCGTTATATTCGTTGCTCTATGACCTCTGCGAGTGATACTTGTTTATTTAACCAATGAATATCAACCTAACCATATATCCAGTCTCAGATACTACAAGCCGAACGCCCATTACAGTAAACGCTAGTGACCACTACCGAACTGTCTTCAGCCCACATATTCCACTCAGCCTCAGTATGGTAGATTTCCCTCTTCTCTATCTCCTTCCCAGCATTCGATCGTAGAAGGTTTTGGGAGGCATTTCGTAAAATTTAAGCACGTGAACTGTTTTGATATCGTTGTTTATTGTCCGTCTTACACAACAATGTGATGTAAAGTAAAACTGTAAACAATTAATGTAGCTACATGTTTCAACCCCTTGGGGTCATCCTCAGGCTTATAAAATTTGAAACATACAAGGTACTTCTGAAGTATTTACCTACGGGATCCTGCGGTATTACAGTAAGTTAGTTCTAAAATATATGTTAAAAATGGTTTAAATACAGGTGAAGAACATATACTCTTAGTGATCACGTGGAACTATGTTGTGTACATGTGACTGGTGTTAGTGTACCTTATAGAAATGTCATGATGTTATGGTCGTGGATTGGGGACCTCACGATGTATCAGAGGTCTTTTTATCGTATGTGGATGGTGTGTGCCTGATATCATTAATGCTTTTGAAAAAAAAATTTCTTTTGGTATCAGCTGAGTCAAATATAGGCGATATAACCTGTGTAACTTGTACCGAAGTAGATTAGACAGGTCACGGCTCCATTATTCGGTCCTTCCGGAATTCCAATAAGAATCGTCCTAGGAATTTGTCTCAACGACACACAAGGCGCCGGTCCATAAATTTTCGAGATATAGAGCTGACCCCACCAGCTGATAACAAACGTCCTAGCGCGGGCATGCCTCCGCATTCCACAGCTGCCAACAGACCGACAGATCATTGCTGCATATTTCTCTGTTAATGTGAGGATTGGTGGTTCTGTTTATAGTACTAAATCGTGTGTGGGCTTTTTATACGTTCTTTGCACAAAATGCACAAGGTGGAGGTTTGTCTGTCGGCTGAGAATTGGATTTCGATTAAATGGCTACTGAAGTCTACACTGAAAGTTCCCCGTCGAACTAACTTTCTATTCCTACGCATCTGTAAAATGACTGTCCCCCCC
>Ga0136643_10008322_pt1 | contig 15139 bp, 10 predicted proteins | sample TergutLab28metaG_FD_96883 | JGI IMG/M metagenome (GOLD analysis project Ga0136643, IMG submission 96883) | Labiotermes labralis P1 segment gut microbial communities from Petit-Saut dam, French Guiana - Lab288 P1 (version 3) (version 3) | ecosystem: Host-associated > Arthropoda: Insects >... | reverse complement strand
TTACTATATATTGCCGTCAACACAACTATAATAGAATATAATATTAATGCAAAATGTTTCGACTTACAATAGTCATCTTCAGGCTAAGCTAAGAACCGTTATTGCTTTACAGGGTGGTTGTGCGCATTTGGGATCCCATATGGCTTACAGTGTTTTTTTAATACACAATGTGACTTATATTTACTGTGCTATTGTAAGTAGGGTTAAGTGTGTGCCGTGTGCAAGAAGGGTAAGCTACAGAGGGACGGAAGCCCAACCCAACCCACCACTACACCAAGGAAACCAGCAACCACGTCACAAAACTAAAAACGAGGTGCAACCGCCCCATAAATAGAAAGCAGAAACATACAGAAGTACAAGTGGACGGAAAACCACCCTCCCCCCACCCCACTCCAACGGACAGCTCCAAAAGCAGAAGAACAACGGACACAAGTAGTTTTGCACACGGCACACACTTAACCCTACTTACAATAGCACAGTAAATATAAGTCACATTGTGTATAAATAAAAACACTGTAAGCCATATGGGATCCCAAATGCGCACAACCACCCTGTAAAGCAATAACGGTTCTTAGTTTGGCCTGACAATGACTATTGTAAGTCGAAACATGTTGCAATAATATTATATTCTATTATAGTTGTGTTGACGGCAATATATAGTAATAAAGTGCATTCACTCAGTGTTAGCGAATTAACCAATCCTAGAATAACATCAGCATTATCGTCATCATTCAACTTTCAATTTCGTTTACGATTCTGTAATTGCTTCTATTTTAATTTGTTTCTCATTGAATAAACTGTCCGGTTCCTCTTCTTTGTGGGATATTCCCCTTATATTCCAGTTGTCATATTTGAATATATTTTATTTTCCCCATTTTCGCTTAACCGTTTTCTTGCTACAGTTCGTCGTTAAGTTTGCAAACAAATGTTTTCAACAAGCACACAATTTTAAATATTTCGATTGTGAAATTTCCTATGAAAACGAAAAGATATTAAATTTTTTTCAAATCCTAGGAATTTTTAACACCCCTTTCAAACCAAAGTTGGTCCAGAAATTTTCAAGAATAAATGCGTATAAATAGACTGCCTTGCTCCATTCCTTTATAAAGAAGGTTGACATTAGTGCAGAATAAAGTTTTCAGAAGAACAGCAGGGTACAGCCTGTTTGACGACGAAAGGCATGAAGCAATTTTCGAAGATTTGAAAGTAGAACCGTTTGACGAGGACCTACGAAGATACAAATGAATTTGGCTACGGCATGTAACAAGAATGAACAGCAACAAGATGCCAAAAATAATGCTGAATTATAGACCAAATGGACGAAGACGACTTGGAAAACCTTTGAAGAGACTATTAGACAAGGCTGAAACAGGCCTATTAAGGCCTAACTCGTGACGGATGATCATCATCAACATCATTGTCATCATTATCAACGTCGTCATCGTCGTCCGCGTAATTGAATTGAATAATGCAGGCTCTTATTCATTCTGACACAGATTTTTCTTATATTCTTCCAGGAAGCCCTACATATCTGCGGTATGTCATAGGATTTAGGACGTTCTATATCGCGAAGGCAGCAGGAGATTTCGGTCGCGATTACATGGTTTTTATAGTAAGGTTTTGTTGTAAGTATCGTGTCCGAGTCGGTTCTATCTGTGCATACACCGTATCATTTTGTTCTGAAATTCAGTGTTTCTTAGTAAAACAACATACGTGTTAACTAACTTGCTTTATGGAACAATTATTCTTGAGAAGCTAATTATTCCACTCGACGTGGAACTAGAAAATTCATATCATGTTTGCAGTAGCCAGTTATTTGTCGCACTTCTTAGTCAAAAGACTTCAATCCAGAGCTGCCATACTGTTTTTCAAAGAAAAGTTTTTATAACCGATAACATGTGAGCAATTCTTCGATACTAGGAATGTGTGAACGGCCACTTTCAAGCCTTTCCCCGGGTAAAGAGCCCCTGTACCAATTACATAGGAGGCTGAGTGTGCCAGAGAGCCGATCTAAACTTTGCGGATTAAGGAAAAATTATGTCTACCGAGAGTAAAATTAGGATTTCTCGGTTGTTCAGCCCAGTCACAACACCAACTACGCTAACCCTATTGCAATTATCATATAGCATTTAACATGTACTTTTCCTTTGACGTATTTCACATTGGACTTATAAAAACCTCTTGATGTCTGCCTATAGATTTTTCCCCATAATTATGTTCCTGTCACCACGGGAAATCGCATGCTCTTGTCGTCGATGTAGGAGATGGCCTCCAGCTGTAAGGCTATTTGCGAATATGCCTGAATCAGCAGTCGCAGACGCCCGACAAGGGGTAGTCTTCAGCTTGGGAGTTGGGCGAGGGTCGAACAATTCAAATACAATAAAAAAAATGTGAAATGTTACGAAATGGAGTAAAGAGCCCCGGACTTTGACAGATCTTTTGGAAAGTCATGACACGAATTGGGTGGATTTCGCTCAGGATAGGTACGGCTGGGGAGCTTTTCTGAATATGGTAATAACTCTCCAGGATGTGTAGAATTTATTACCTAGCTTAGGAACAATTGGCTTCTTAGGAAGGATGTTACTGGTTAATGGTATTTTGCTCACTTACCTTTCCCTTCGCCTGCTTCAGGTGGACGTTGAGTAGCCGGAACCTACTCGACAACGCGATGCTGATTAGCATTACAAAGACATCCGCGTAGCTCCAGTAGAATGTTGATATTATACTCACGACAGAAGTGAACACAGCCATAAACGTCGAGTACCCTATCACCCCGAACACATGTCTGTGTGTCACCACAATGTAGCGTCGCACCAAGTCTGAAACTCCGGCCGAGCAAAGCGAGGCGATATGAATTCTATTGGCGATCGATAGCCCATGCTCCACTGAAAATTAGAAATTTTGTGGCTTATGCAACTCTCAGCATGGCATTTATAACTAGTCGCTTCCATTGCACGCCGTAAGAAAAGAATGATTCGTGAAACTGCGAGTGTGAACATTAAAAACTATCATCTTATGAGTTCATAAGGTTCGTCATCCCCGTTGTGTTCAATGAACTAATTAGAGTGGAGTGTATGTCCTAGTCTAACACAACTTTATTTTATTTGATGTTAGAGGTGTATTTACATTTACTACCTAAGCTACAACTACATGTTTCGGTTCTTGATAGTAGCCATCTTCAGGTTGTACGTGAATCCTTAGAAAGTAGTTATACCATATTTAATATGGACTGTGTGCAGTGGGGATGTGGGAGATGAGATGGGCACGAGATGTGGTACGTATCATGGAGGTTGGGAGGTGGGTACATGGGGTAACTGTTATTATGTATATACATAAAAGCAGTTACCCTATGTACCCACCTCCCAACCTCCATGACACGTACGAGATCTCGTGCCTATCTCATCTCCCACATCCCCACTGCACACAGCCCATATTAAATATGGTATAACTACTTTCTAAGAATTCACGTACAACCTGAAGATGGCTATTATCAAGAGCCGAAACATGTAGTCGTAGTTTAGGTAGTAAATGTAAATACACCTCTAACATAAAATAAAATAAAGTTGTGTTAGACTAGGACATACACTGCACTCTAATTATCTTACGAGCTCAGTGACAAATATTCAGATAATCTGTTCCTACGCACTAAACACAATAACCTCAGTTATGCACGAACAACAGACGAAATGTATGGGACGCGTATTTGTTATGGTGCCTTCGCTATTCTGCAAATCCCAGGAACATTGTTATGATCGAGGCACATTTTATATTTTTGCTCGAATGTAGCACCATTACTAGGGTACAGAGAAAGCACAATATCTGGGGCTGTACATATCTATTCGTGTCATATGGAGTTCACGTGACAAAAAGTGTAATTTTATTTCCTAATTTGCTTATGGGACCAAAGTCTCATTGGAATTGTGCAGACTGATTAGGGATGCATAAAGTTGTCTGGGGCTTAGTCTAAAATAGTCGTTACATTTTTAATGTATAAAAGGAAAACGAAGTGGCTCAAAAATTTTTCGTGGAGTTCGTAAAATGAAATTTCGTGGAAAAACTTGTAGCTTATCTTGACTTTTTGCATGTGTTCGGTACACACAAAGCGAATGGCACACGAAGTAATTTTAGTAGACACTTTGTGTCGTAAATTTTGATGTTTGCTACCGTGCATCTCTGTATAATCTTAGTAATTAACCAACTTAACTCACAAATTCTTGCTTTATTATAAATTTATTATATTCCCCTACATGTTTCGAGCACTATTGTGTTCATCATCAGGAGGTCAAAATCGTATTATACAGCATCTGGTATCATCACACCACAGGACGGGACGACCACCTACAGGTGTGATGATACCAGATTCTGTATAATACGATTTTGACCTTCTTATGATGAGCACAACAGTGTTCGAAACATGTAGAGGCATATAATAAACTTATTATAAAACAAGAATTTGTGCATTAAGTTGTTTAATTATTAAGATTATTCTTTATGTCGTGTTTGAAAACGAATTGCTTCTGGGATTGTTAGTTTCTGACAGAAGCAGTTACGATAGCATGAAGTATGGGGTTAATAAAGATGAATTCATAATTTGGTGTAATTTGTACTTTACGTCAATATTAGATATGTGATGGATTTCAGGAAAAAGTGAGATAAGTGCGCTTGTAACAGGCTAAGATGAGATTAGAATCATAGAGAATTTGACAGAAGCCACCCCGTTGTGCAATAACAATTGTATAATATATTGTACACCGTCAGTACACAACAACATCAATATAGTAATATAATGTATCCAGTAGGTTACACTGTGGCTACATGTTTCGACCGTAAACGGTCATCATCAGGCCAATAGAGAACTTTTTGTTTAAGGTACAGAAAGGTAGTAGTCAATGGGATCCCATTTCTTTTACAGTGGAATGTAAAATAATGTATAAAGAAATCCCTTTATACAACATTTTACATTCCACTGTAAACGAAATGGGATCCCATTGAGTACTACATTTCTGTACCTTAAACCAAATGTTCTTTGTTGGCCTGATGATGACCGTTTTCGGTCGAAACATGTAGCCACAGTGTAACCTATTGCGTACATTATATTACTATATTGATGTTATTGTGTATTGTCGGTATATAATATATTATACAATAGATAATTTGAATGGGATATTGGGATATTTGATGTAACAAGAGAGACCATGTACTGTACGTACTACGTAACAGACAAACCTTTTCGTGCAGCCACTTTTGCAATGGAAAAGAAATAAATATTACATGTTCTGAGTGTGAGTGTAGCGTAAGGTAACCAGCATGCGCCGTATTATATTTTCATGTGTGGCCTCAGCGGCTGTACCATATTTTTCCACCTTATTTCATACACCGCATGATTTTCGAAAAGAAAAAAGATACTGAACAAATGTGTGTTTTGATTTTCTTTACATCTTTATGTGCCACATTTCTCGTTCTAACAAGAATTCAACGAGATTTTATCATCAACGTAAGTACGTCTTCACGTCAAGTACCCTTTGTTTCGAAAAATACTCAGATATGAAAGTTAATGAAAACTAGTTCAGTGGCAGCATAGTTGCTCCACGCGGACGGACGGCGGGCGGACACACGTACAGACAGACAGACAGACATGAAACTAATATTCACTTTTCGCAATTCTGCGACAGCGCCTAAAATCCGTTTGAGACACACAATCATTGGTTGTAAGTTATTACTAGGCATAGTATTGGCCAGAAATGGTTTGACCGTGCGGGATGGATTCAGCTGGCTCACGATAGGTTACAGTGGCTTGCTATATTAAACGCAGTAACGGATTTTTAATTTACTTTCAAGTGCCCAATTTTAGCAGTGTAGAACATCCATGAGCTGTCCTAGAGGAACATTCCTCTGTGCAGCACATTTTCATCCCTTTAAAGCCTTGAGTTTATTCCCCTACAAATTTAGCACTAAATACTTCGAATTCTTCCCTCCCCTCCCTCCCATAATGAATATTTACTTTTTTTATATTTTGCTGACCGTGCATCCCTGTATAATCTTTTTCAAATGAAGCCAACCAGGTGCACGCTACTTCTTAGTATATTTATTTCAGCTTCTGTACATGTTTCGGACATCTATGTGCCCATCGTCAGCAGAACTTACTGTATCTATGCGATACTATCCCAACCAGCAGACCAGACAGCCACCCATACAGGGTGAAAAATACCAGTGTCGCATAGATACAATAGGTTCTACTGACGATGGGCACATAGTTGCCCCAAACATGTAGAGAATTTGAAATAAATATACTAAGAATTAGTGTGCGCCTATTTGGCTTGATTTGAAAAAGTGTATTTACGTGTTCCGTTTCATTCTGACTGTAATAACAATCAGTTCCTTACACAAAATTCGCCTTTTAATTTTTCTGATGGAGGCACACTATGTTTTGTCGTACACTAAATAAAAATGTATTTTTTTTAGTAGTCCCATTACAGGCCTGGAGTGTCCCAGAGGGTTCCAGGAAGTTAGGACTCCCAGATTTCGTGACAACGGCACGGCACGGTGGTAGGTTGTCAGCCTTACACACCGGCCGCCTTTGCCCCCAGGAAATACTCCTGGTACTCATTTCTGTTAGAGGCTGAGTCGACCCCAGGGCCATAGTGCGATCGGAGGGATTTTATGTCAATTAAAAATCCAGTGACACCAGCTGGGATCGAACCAGCGACCTTGCTATTTGTAACACAACACCTTAACCACTGTGCTACCGCGGTCCCCTAAATAAAAATGCATATGTAATGTTCGCCGACCGGCGGCGGCCGCTCTGTCGGTATAGTTCGCGTGCGGACTAAGGCCATGGAGATTTTTTATATGTAATGTAAATTTATTATAGTTTTCAGAGAGTTAGTATGTCAACCTTGCCGTACGCTGCTGCTTTGAGAGTCGTTCAGCTGTTCAAAGAATTCTGCATTTTTTTTTTATGGAACCTGCAGGTCACGTGTAATGGCCAGTGTTTTCCTGTCGCTCAAACGTATAGGCACGGAACACACGTGTCGCGCGTAAATATTTTTCCATTCCTGCACCGGGGGGTCATTTGTCCAGACCTGTTGATGCTAAGTTCCTTCGCCTAACTATTAATCTACGGCGCTCACGACGTAAACCAATTAATTATGAAGGCTTAGTTACGTTGCAGCACATAAATATCACTGGCATGTCAATATGTAATTTCAGTAATGGCATCGTATTTCATGGGAGAAATGCAGGTAATAGGATGAGTTGCGCGCTTTATTAATCGCGGCAACCAAATATTACGTAAGCATCCCGCCACGAATTTTACGTGAAATAAACGCTGATCTATTTTATGTGTAACGGACAATATATATTTTTAAAAGACTCTGTTAATTTCCAAATATATACAATCAATATAGGCATTTTTGTGGTTGGCATAAGGATGTTTTCACTAAAATGTAACACCTTGCTGACTGTGTCTACTCCTTCCGGCTAGCTTCCAACAAATTCACATATCAAAACTTAAAAACAAATGGTAAAGTGTGTAGTGCCACACTAGCATGGCACTACAGGGGGAAAGTCCGGAAAATTTTATGCTAGGAAAGTGACTGTCAGCTTCTTCGAAATGGTTATGTTCCATGACGTTATTCAGTCATAATCAAAGAAAAATAGTAGTGAAATTCAGTACTGTACCTACCTAAGGCTAGCGAAAGTACGATAACTGCCAGTATCCTGATCTTCAGAAACAGGTGTTTGGGGTATCCGTAATGAATTTGGCTCTGTTCTGTCCGTTGCCACAGTAGTGCGAGTTCTGGCCATTTTGTACCAAGCTTCAGGAACAAGGCACAGCATATAAGGCCTGTTATGTAGAACAAAAGAGAACCTGTCGGAAGTTAGATCAGAGTCAGTGTGAGTGAAAGAATTACACAGTTGGAAGTAAAATATAAAAATTAGAATGCATGTATACAGGGTGTTTCAGGAGAAATCTGCCATACTTAGATAGAACTTTCCTTACGTTTACTTGCATTAATATAATCAAAAACACCTATATCCGAATACAGATTTTTTTTTATATCGATGTCATTTAACCTAAGGAAAATTCTTCTGACGTACGGCAGATGTCTCCTCGGACACTGTGTGTGTATATATATATATATATTATTTTTTTATTCTTTACAAATCTTAAGATAAATTACATTCACACGATGTAAGATTGCGGCTAGAAACCAACGTTAAGATCTTCCTCTGTTTCCGATGAAGGAGACAGGATAGGTCACAGAAAGTTTCACTGTAACCGAACCTTGTTAGTTGGAACGTCAAAAAGTATTTTATTACACCGACAGATTCCGTCAGAAAAGCTGTCTTTCACTTGATCAAGAAATGATCCATCTCTTTTTGGAAAAAAGATGTTTAATCTTCGATTTTATAGGATTTTGCAACTCTATCCTGCTTTAGACTGACGAATTCCCTCTCACATTACGTTTCTTCAAAACCATTCTTTATTATTCCGCCGACACTTGAACCTCCGTAGATGTCTGTTTCTCTCAAGTGTTTTGAGTAATATTTTTGATATTTTTAATTTCACGCGTAAATGCTGCATATTCCTCCATTTTCATCATCGTCCAAAACGTCTGAGATCACAACCTATCCTAAACCATGAATATACGGCAGCGAAGAACTGAAATTATAGAGGATCTGTGCTCTTCGCTTTGTGTAATAGGACAGCCAGTCTTTGTCGGTATCCAGGTACACATGTTTCATCAGTTCTTTGCTGCTTACACTCATCTGATTAGAAACTTTACTTTTTCTGAAGGTCCCGTACCTGAAGTCGTGAACGTGATACCGACACCGATGAAACATGAGAAGGCGAATCCAATAGAAATAAGCAGCGCCACAATCACTGCTGTGCTGTAAAGGACACCCAGGCTTCTCCAAGTAAATCTGTTGGAACAAGCGGTATGATATGCACATTACACTACTAATTTATTCTGCTATTTTTTTTTAGTGCAGTTTCTCACATTCTACAAGGCACTTGATTTCTTGAAATAGACAGTATTTCGAACTGTCTCTATCGGAAGTAGTACTTAGAATTGATGGACCTGCTTACAAAATAGGCAGGCACCGACCCCCTCAAGTCGACGACAAGTCCCGCTATTGGCAATGTTTAATAATAAGAGAAGACCGCGTAAATTGGACCATGTCCTAAATTGGACCATTGTCCAGAAGCTAACAGGTAGCAATTGTTCAACACTTCGTGTCAAAAAGTCGGAAGCTTTTATTTGTCATGAGTAATGGAGGAGGTTTATTAGTGATAAAGACGTGTTGATCTTCATAGTGTGATTTCTTATATAGGGTGAGTCTCTCGCTAGAGACCCCAAACTATTGTGTGTAAAAATTATGTTACTGAGATAATGACTTTAAATTTTATGTACAAATACCGGGAACGATGCAAAACAGGACCTGATCATAATCGATGCTGAAACTGGTCTATTTTCACATCCAAGCACATTTGAATGCATTTCTCCAAATTCTGGAATACTTTTCCCAAAGTGTCGAAGTTGACAACTTGAATCTTTTGGCGTATAGAGTCTTTGAGTTGTTCGATTGTGCGGGGTGTATTTTTGTACACTTTGCCCTTCAATAGGCCCCAAAGAAAGACGTCGGCAGGCGTTAGATCGACTTCCCCTTGTCTCTAAATTTTTAACCAATTTCTGGACGCAACATTTCGATGGTGCACGTCTTTCACCAAATTCCGTTCGAAATGCCGTCTGACATGCTTCAAATGAGCCTGTTTGACAGTATTTACGAACGAGAAACCCGCGCTGTTCGACTGTATACATAGACAATAGTTTGGGGCCTCTAGCGAGAGACTCACCTTGTATTTTACATGTGTTTCATCTTATTATTTACTTCTACATAGGCTTTTGCGAAAGGGGTACACTTCAGCAGATTACGTTTTGTCTGCTGATGTGTAAACACAGCCTTCTTGGGGTAAGATTGGCGCTTTAATATTTTATATTGTACCATCCAGTCGCTGGAAGTCGTTGCTGAGAGGAAAAAATGGCAATTTGCCATAAACTGGACCGGCAGCAGTTTCGTATGTCGGACCAACTACTTCATGCGGTCCATTTTAGCAAAATGAAGATAAACCTTTCCGTATACATGTTCAGAGCTATTACATTTATTAATCAGCAGGTAGACACCTGATATGAATACAGTACGTGAATCTAAAATTTAAATTTTGGTGTCCTTTTGGTCATCGTCAATGTCTGTGGTACTTAGGGTACAGAATCGCGGAAAATACGGAAAGACGGAAAAAAATGAAGAGAGAGTAGAGGCTGCTTATGGAAATGGGGATTCAGTCAATATGTAAAATTGCGGCACTCTGAACTACTGTCTTTTCTGGGGCCCAATTTAGGAATTATATGCTTAATTCGGACCGATGCTGACTTTTAGAATTTTACTTTTCATGTGTTTTCTTGTGCGTGCGACAAATAATGAGTATGTGGAAACTTGAGGGTTGTTTACCCGTGCATTTTCCTCATGAAATAATGTGAAATGCCAGCTTGATGCAATACGGTAATTTTATTGGTGTATTGTTAGCTCGACATGTTTCGGGTACATACGCCTATCATCAGGAGCATTAGATGTTGAGTTGCAGCATATGGTTTTCTGCACCGAGTTTTTGGATGGGTGGTGGTCCTGAGAGCCGCTGCGTTGTTCGTGTGTACGGTGCGGATGGTGCCGTGCGACGTCGGACGGAAAAATACATATTTTTAGTTTTAGACACACACGTTAGAGCAGATTCACGATTAGTGACATCTAACATCTCCCTCTGTGAGCGCAAGCAATATCCCATCAACCTGACATTTTACATTCTTTTAAAAAATTCTGCAATGGTTTAATATGTTACCCTTTAGTTATGTGAAGTTTAGAGGATATTATCCATAATGTAAATGTGAGTTACGTGAACACAACTGCATGACAGCAACATATACATACCCGCTCTCAGTATTTAAGCCAACGAACACACTTCACGGTGGTGCAACCCCTACGTTCCTGCAATTTATCTCATAAATATTTCTTCCACTCAGGAGAATCATTTAGCCACAAGGCGAGGTTACTTAAGCGCAGTGTTGTGTGTATTATAAATTTATTTCATCATTCACGCAAAAATATGTGATTGCTCACGAATAAAGTGTATTTGTTGGTTCTAGTGGCTACGTTGTACTATATAATACACAGTACTGTGCAAATCTGTAATGTATACACGACTTTAGATGTCACATGATAAACCTGAACAGTTTATATTTATCGCTGTAACGTATGAAATACGTAAATTTACATATAATCTGCGTCTTTTAACTTCCTTTAAACACTTAGTAAGCGTAAGCTGTTCACTGGTTGTAACATTTCTCGAAGAGGCTACAGATCTCGGCATCTTAAATTGGTTGCCTTTGAAGTGTTGAAAACGGGAAAGTAAACACGGAAAACTCATCGAAAAGTTTTATTCTTTTCAACTAAATGTTGCAGTGGTTTTACAGTTTAAATTCAAGCAGTACTGAATAGTAGCCCAAATACTGCGCTGTCTTCGTGTCTAGAACAAATGACCAGCTGCACGGGACAGGGGAAAGGATTCTGAAGTAAGAAATGCGCGTGTCTTCATTCAGCAGATCAAATGTAAGAAACTTCGATCTGTTGTACTTAACAACATAGAGGGACATTATTTTATTTTACCAATATCATTTGTCACTTGCTGTCAGGTCGCCCTTATCGTATAACCCATAGCTGCTGAGTGTCCCGCCCACACACGTGTTGGACTATGTGCTGGAAGTGGCAAAAGATATGGTCCAGATAAAACAATTACCCTATAACTCCGTATAAGAAATGACTTGCACAAGTTTCCGAAAACTAATCTTAAACTAGTTAAGCTAGACACGGTAGCGGTCAGTGTCCCATTATTCTGGAACACACGCTAAACTCGCTATAACCCGCATCATTCACATTAGACACTCTTGACATCATGCAGTTCATTATATCGGATGTAGTTATCGGGCTTGTAGTAATGGTCATTTAAACACTGCAGTTTTGAAGTGTTGCTCTTTATGGACCAGAAACATGGACGCTAGGAAATAATGAAGAGATGATCATAAATGCATTTGAAACATGGTGCTGGAGAAGAATGTTAAAAATAAAATGGACGGATAGAATAATGAATGATGAAGTTTTTCAAAGGGCGAAGGAAGAAAGATTACTTTTAAAATTTAAAAAAAATAGACGCCACTCATGGATGGGGCATACAATTGGGCAGAACGAGTTTGTAGTAAACATCCTTGAAGGAACAATAATTGGAAACAAGACCGTGAGAAGACCTCGAATACAATACATAAAGCAAGTCGCCAGAAACACGGGAGCTGACAGTGATACAGCAATGAAAAGGATGGATTGCAACAAATCCAGATGGAAAGCTGCTAACCAATTAAAAGATTGCGGGATAAGAAGAAGAAATACCGCAATGTCAGTTACGTTGTTTTATTGGTAGTAATGGTTGAGGTTATGGTGGTAATGGATAAACTAGTTCTGGTAGTTACAGTGTTTTGTGATGCTGTGGCGGTTATTTGGTAATTATGATGGTTTTGCTGTTGGCTTTTATAAAAGAGGTTATTGTTTTATGTGTGTAGCATTTGCAGATGTTGTACTGGTTGTGGTTTCGGTTGTTGCAGTGATGCTGATAATGGTTATACGATGTTATGTTTTTTATAGTGGTGGTGCTTGTAGTAACTGTGGTAACCCCGTGGTTTCTGTGGTTGTGATTTTGGTATTATTATTAGTAGTAGTAGTAGTAAAAAGGTAAAGAACTCCCATTACAAGCCTTGAGAGGCCCAGATGTTTCCAGGAAGTTAAGGTACCTAGATTTCGTGACAACGGTACAGGATGGTGGTAGGTTTGCGCACCGGCCACCTTTACCCCCAGGAAATACTCCTGGTATTCATTTCTGTTAGAGGCTTAGTCGACCCCAGGACCATAGTGTGATCGGAAGGCTTTTATGTCAATGAAAATTTCACTGAAAAAGCTGGGATCGAACGAGCGTCCTTCAGATTTGTAGCACAACACAGTAGTAGTAATAGTAGCAGTAGTAGTAGTAGTAGTAGTAGTAGTAGTAATGTGAATATTAGCAGAAACCTGATGTCCTCGGCCCGGTGGCCTGTAATCCCTCTGACGGGGCACAATCCGAATGCTTGGGCTGACAGCAACACCCAAGACATGGATCTGTGCATGGAGTTAACATCGTCCTCACAGAATTCAAGTTGCCTAACGATAGGAAGGTCCGCCTTGACACCACTCTTGATGAGGCCCAGTGTGAGTCTTTGAGCCACTTCCACAGGAGCCACATATCCACGTCGCTTCAACATTAATCTCTGCTCGCTGTGAACAATGCCACAGCGACCTGCACAAAACACATGAAGCAAACTATGTGAGTTTCGTGCACTGAGTGCCGAGAATGTGCTGGTTTGTTTCAACGTGACGCCATGTAAGGGCAGTTACACGCCAGTAATTATGTTTGACACGGGTGGCCTTATTCAGCAGGAATAACATTCATCATTTTCGAATGAGTCAATAACTGCACGCTCATGGTACCTCCGTCATCCATTATCGTGAGCGAGAGACGACTCAACCTGTAATAGCTTACTGCTATATAATACCGCGGCTCATACTGGTTAGGCCACATTGTTAAGAATTATTAGCATTAATAAAGAGCGGACGTGTGTATATATTTTTGTTTACACAAAGCACAAATTTCAGTGCTGCATTGTCACCATGTCTTTCATTCTTCTCACAACTTCTACATCTTGATTGTCTTAACTGATTATGTAGAAATTTCTTGTTACAGACCTTTATTAAAATACAGTAATAAGACGTTTATTGGACGGTTGTCATCCCTTAATGGTAGTACTTTTTAACATCCTGTAAGAGACAATAATATGACTAACAATTTAGTAGCAAAACAACAAAGTCTAACATCGCTAATATCAAAACTCGTCTCCGGAAAAGACTCCGAGCCAAATTTTGCACAACTCCAAAACTACAATCAAACTTTGTAAGGTAAATTGTAGTGTAATAATCCAATCTATTTTTGGACCTTCTGTACGGATATTTTCGAAGAATCTCCCTCACCAAAATTTTGTATGCTTTCGTCTTTCTTCCGGTACCAGCTGATAATACAACATCCGTTAATAGTCAATAATACATAATGTACCAGCCGATAATACAACATCCTCACTGCCATGTTGCGCCACATTCTGCATTGATTGCTCATTTCACACTTCTAAAGATATATGTCTATATACATATTTGCTATACTTTTCTAAGATATGTCCCTCGCGCTCTCATAGAGAAGTACCGAATGATTGAAATGTAAAGATTCTTCTTGGAAAAAGTGAATATTTTTAAGTGTATTATTTAATGAGGCTGTTAATCGTCGCCCTGTGCTTGGTGAAATGGTACTGGCAGGGGATATTCGAAGTACTTGGAAACAGACTTATCCTAGTGAAAGTTTTTTTTAAGACAAATCCAAAATAAAATTTTTATCACCCTGTAGTTCTTAACGATCATAACTAACATCTGTCAACATTTTATTGTTACCCATTATAAAATATCGTGTATTTCTTTAGTAATTGTAGAAGCAAGTCGAATTGTTTGCCCTTAAAGTATACAATTGTACAAAATTAACCAGTACATCTTTCGAACTTCAGAATTGTACACTTATCAAAGGGCTTGATAACTTACCCTTGTCGAACATACTTGGAAAGAAAGGATACATTTTAGAGACCCTTTATTGACATGACACAGCATTTATATTAATTCACAGTCCCTTCAGTCGCTTCATGCCGCAAACATTCACGTCGACCTATCAGGAATTTTCAAAATGTTAACAAACTGATAGGCATTCAGTCACATGTACTTCACAAAAATGCTATAATTAAATTACTGTATGCTAAACATTAATTTCGTCTTTGAATAAAGGTTTACCAACTAGATGACACTTGCTTTATTATCTACTGCTCAACATGTTTCAGACGTTAATACGTCCATCTTCAGGAGCTTGCGACTATTTGTTGTGTTGTGTAGGCTGACTTGAGGCGTGCTGGTG
>Ga0136643_10008321_pt1 | contig 15141 bp, 14 predicted proteins | sample TergutLab28metaG_FD_96883 | JGI IMG/M metagenome (GOLD analysis project Ga0136643, IMG submission 96883) | Labiotermes labralis P1 segment gut microbial communities from Petit-Saut dam, French Guiana - Lab288 P1 (version 3) (version 3) | ecosystem: Host-associated > Arthropoda: Insects >... | reverse complement strand
TTTTTTTTTTTTTGTGGTGGGGGGGGGTGGGTGTTGTGTAACTGACTTGAAAAAAATGATGGTAGCTAGTTAAATAACCAACAAGAAAAGTCATGGGGACTCCTTTACTCTTTCATTAATCAAAACAATTACATTGACTCAGATTTATAGTTAATGCAGAAATAAATGTTATGTGTACACAGAATAAGAACACAAAGTACATTAACCTTAAGTTGATAAGAATATTTATTCCACTGATATGAACAAGCTGGATGTGTATGCACAGCATAACAATTCTGCTGTAATTGCTCCATGTAGGTCTGAATGTAACATATTTCTTTTGCTTTTGGGGCTTATTGCAGCCAAAATTGACAAGGGTATTCAAATTTGAATGAAAGTCTCCATCATCAGATTTCATTTTCATCCCTTCAGCATTTCTCAAGATGGGACATTCAGACAAGACAGAGCAAAGCTTATACATGCATTTATACAATTTTTTCACTACATACATGGTAAAAAGTACAGCATGCATGCAAATACACTCATCACAAGGTATCTGATAACTGCTCACAAATTTTATGTCCAAATTTCACAAAATATTTGACAACCGATCTCTTTTTACTTGTTTCCACGTCACAAGGCACTTGATATGTGATTGCTGCATGCATCTTGCTGCTCATTGTGAAATTTGTTTACATCACATGCCAGCTGCTCATAGTTGTGTAGCCTGTAGTTACACAACATCAGTTCCCTGGAGTGCATTTACAAGAATTAAAAAACACCCACACCACAAAAATGGTTGAGAATAGTACCCATGTTTTTAGGGAGTTCTTTGATCACAAAGACATAGGAAGTCATCTCCAACAGTAATACCCACAACTCATGAAAGACTGTGTATGTTATAGTAATTACCCAAACATTATTAGGTTAAAATTTCAAATTCATCATTTCTCATTATGTAATTCCTCCAGTTTCTCTGCTTCTTCATCCTTCCTGGTTCAAAGTAACATTCTGAATTGTTACCTACAGTGACAGTACTTTGAGCACTGCCTAGTTTGACTTTGTATTTCTTTTCCACTAATCTCATTTTACACTGTGTTTTCAGACTTGCAGCTGACTGATTCTGGATTATACACTTGCACAGCAAGTTCTGAAAGTGGGGAGACATCTTGGTCAGCATCTCTGACCGTGGAGAAGACTGCTGCCCCTAACCTACACCGCATGCCAGACCCATCTACGTACCCCAGTCCACCGCCTCAACCCCATATTCTGAACACCACTCAGTCATCTGTCACGGTTTCATGGCATCAGGCAACAAAACCCAAACCTGGAGCCTCACCTCTCATAGGGTACACTGTTGAATACTTCAGCTCAGACCTTCAGACTGGTTGGGTTGCAGCAGCCAACAGAGTCACAGCTGACACTATAACGGTAAGTCTGTGAGCTAAAATTGTGCAAGTGTCAAAGTAAGTGTTAATGTGGCAGAACTGTAGCATGATGCAAACTCACACTTGACAAACCAATTTCAGTACAGACACTGCCTGACTTATGTAAGGATTCTGTTCATAAAACCTTTACATAACTGGAATTTTGTGTGTGTCAGAATTTGAATCAGTACACATCAGTGACACCCACACCCACTCACATGCACACTCACTCACTCTGTCTCTCACTATACCACACCAAGTTTCCAGCAGGATATTCAGAATTAAGCACAAAAAAAATGCACACATTTCTGGTTGACTTTAACTGAAGTGTGGAAAATGTTACAAAACTTTTCTGGGTAACCCTTGTGGTTCAGGATTATCACACCAGCTGAAAAAAATTTTCAGTAAATGGCTGAACACATCTGCCTTTCTTTAGGACCAGTTTACATGAAAGTGTGACAGGAAGGTCAGAGAACTTCAATGGCAAGATTAACCACTGTGGACCACAGTAGGATCAGAGCTTATGTTAGATTGAATTTGTATCTCAGAATTGCTTCAGCATATGCCTCCTATTCCAGATTGGGGACTTAAAGCCTGACACTTCTTATGTCTTCCTGGTCCGTGCCGAGAACTCCCATGGACTCTCAGTGCCTAGTCCTGTTTCGGAAGTAGCACGTACCCTGGGATCTGATAGGCGCTCAGTACCACAGTACGAGTTGGATGAAGCACGTGTCAGGCTTGGGACAAAGGTGGTGCAGCTGCGGGATGTGCAGCCTGTTAGCTCAACCTCTGTCAGGCTTCTCTGGGATGTAAGTTGCTTGCAAAAGTTTATGATGCGTTGGTCATGCTGCATGTGGAGAATAGTATGCATTTCCATCTTCTGCCCTGGTACATTTTCTCATGATCATGAAGGACAACTTTGTGAAGTGCAACATTCTATGCAACACAGATATAACTCTCAGATATTTTGGTTAGCTCCTTTGATACAAGAGATAACTATCTTGCATGGTAAGGTTAGTTGTACTAGGTGCACTGTTAAGTTGTTTTAAGAATGCATTACTGTATGTCCTTTAACATTAACCCACCTGCTCACTTTTCTGCACTGTTCAAGGCAGTGTTTCTCAGCAGGAGCAGTGTGACATGCTAGTGAGACACAAACTTCTTCAAAGTGTACTACAAGGATTTGAATGGAAGAATGATTGTATAAAATTGATTATGTCATTGGAATATCAAGTAGTTGTTAATACTTTGTTATGATTTGTAATTGAATAGATTTAAGTAATTTGTTAAAAAGAACAATAAACTTACATTTGAAGTGTGGCAGCAGAAATTACTAATAATGGTAGTGGCAGTAACTGTTGGTGATGGTGTAACAACAATGGCTAGGACTGTACATTACACCAGTCCTTGCCAGACTGTCTGTAGACAGTTTGCTAAAACAGTAAATATCTGTCATTTTGCAGCCTTCCACCCCATGCACCATCTTGGAATAAAAAGAAGTGAATGAGTAAATATCTGTGTTTGTATATGCTCGATACTGTGTGACTCTGTTGTTACACAGTTTGTGCTGAGGACAGTGCCATGTTTTGGACACATTTTCTATTTTTTAAACTTTAACCAGTGAGGTTGGGCATTTAAATTTTAGTGCATCATTTATATAAAATGAGAATATTATATGAATATAATATGAACTGTTATATGAAATACAAGGCATTTTGTGGGGGAAGAAATGCAGATTGTGCAGCACATCTGAATATATGCAGTAAGTGTCCTTGTTGTTGTCTAAGTATATGAAATACATTTTTTGGAGTCTAACCCTACTTCCAACCTATATATTGGATGACTGCTGGTTAAAGCTTAATACAATTATTACAATTGAAATGGAAAAGGTTGTGTTGTTCCTGTGCTCTGTTCTTAACCTGAGCGTTAGCTGGAAGTGAGTGGTCAGCCTCGTGCCCTGCTTATTCTCTGGGGAAAGAGTGCATGGTGTGCATTGCATATGATTCTATGTGTGCCAAAATGCCTGTGTGGACGTTTGGGAGAGGAGAAAAATCTCACCCCAGCTGAGACTAGAAACCTGGTTCCTTGGTTGTCCAGCCCGAAACCTAAGTGCTATACCGCTGACTTATTCTGGTCCCCATAATTATTTTGGGCAGTGCCCCTAAGAATAGATGTTTGTGATATCGCTGAAGTGTATTGATATTAAAAATGAAAAACTGATAAATGTGTTCATTACATATGTGCACATACGCAAAGTTATGAAAGGATAATCTCTTCCCCACTCCTTAGCCCTTTACTACTACTACTACTACTACTACTACTACTACCACCACCACCATTATTTCTACCACCATCACTACTACTACCATTACTACTACTACCACCACCACCACCACTACTACTAGTACTACTGCCACCACCCACTACTACTAGTACTACTACCACCACCACCACTATTACAACCACCACCACCACCATAACTACTACTAGCACTACTACTACCACAACCACCACTACCACCACACCACCACTACTGCTACCACCACCACCGCTACTACTACCACCACCACCACTGCTACTACTACTACTACTACCACCAACATTACTACTACCACTACTACTACTACCACCACCACCACCATCATCAGTTCTGTATTGTGGTTCTAATATGATGTTGGAAAGAAAAACTTATAACCCACATGTGATGTGAACACCAGAATTATTAGGACTATGGGTGCAAGTGCTGTATACTTTATGTGTTTTCCAGATCCTAGTTGGTGAAACATATGTTGAGGGCTTCTACATTCGTTTCCGTGATGTATCGGGAGGTTCACAGCAGTACAACATGGTGACAGTGATGAATGCTGGCTCCACAAGCTATACTGTTGCAAACCTCCGGAAATTTACAAAATACGAGTTCTTTCTCGTTCCATTCTTCAAGTCCGTAGAGGGTCAACCATCAAATTCCAAAAATGTGCAAACTGCAGAAGACAGTAAGTAGCAATGTGCATAGCTTTTGAAGAAAATGGACATATATGTGAAAGATTTTGTTTTTCATGTATGGGAAGTTACTACTTGTGCAGTGCCACAGCTATAGGTAATAAAGTGTTTGTTAGTGTGTAAATATATATTTAAAAGATTGTTGTAACTGGTACAATAAGCAGTTTCTTATTTAAAACCATACATTTGTTAGTAGCGCTACGCACTTGCATACACAAGATTTACGTAATCTTTTATGGACAACATGAATATAGTTTCTTGTAACATTACATATTTCTGTGTATGTATAACTGAGGCATTTAATCAGTCAACCAACAAAATAAACAATGTATAAAGAAAATCCGTAATGGTCTGTAGTATACCACAAACTCCAACACTTTGTATGGAAATGCAAAAGTTAAGGTGTGAAATATGCAGTTAATATTGGCTGAGATTCAGTATTTGACATTCATATATATACAGAATATGCCTAACACTGACCGGTTATTACACTGACAGCAAATGTGAGGCATTTCTCATGATGGTGTACAGTATTTTTATTGTTACACCATGCATGTTGTCGAGTTACTCAATTATTACACCAACTACTGCACATATATAAAATTGATAAAATTTTATATATGTGCAGTGGTTGGTGTAATAATTGAGTAATGGTGTACAGTGATACAGTCTTTTTAAAAATGTACACCCCCAATAACAACTCTTAAAGCACACCAAATAATTATGCCAAACTGAAATTTTTGTGCAAGTGGACAGGAAAGTTTAAGGCAAAATGACACAAAATGTTGTTATCAAATCTTCATTATAGAAGAGGCACAACATTAAGTAGAGCAGTTCAGCAGTTTGTACTTAATGCAAACAAAACCTTCAGTCTACATGTATCTTCTCAACAAAACCCCGTTTTATATGTGCAAAACTAGGTCACAGGCAAGTCAGTAATGTAACTGCAAGTATTATTCAAAGAAGTCCCTATAAAAAGAAGCCCATAACCTGCAAATTAGAAACTTGCTATACTGATATTCTGTAATACTAATCCTTCAACCAGTCTATACTTAAAAAAAAGCATGTACTCCACAAAATCTTCAAAAAATAAAATTGCACACCATAAACAGGCAATTTGCATAAAATAACCTTAAAATGGGGAGAAGAGAGAACTTAAAACAGCTGGAATACTTACAACTTCAATATTTACATCATTAACATAAGCTGTTATATATTATTAACGTTTATGCAAAAATGAGATCTCATTTCATTTTATAGAACTTTATGTTTTGACTATCCTCCCAAGTATTTCGTATTTATTATGTATTACCTGAATATTGCGTAACAAGGAACTAAATGATTTGTACTCCTCACCCAATATTGTGCGGGTGATAAAATTGAGAAGTATGAGATGGGCTGGGCATGTGGCACGTATGGGGGAGGAGAGGGGGGTGTATAGGGTCTTGGTGGGGAAACCGGAGGGAAAGGAACCAGTGGGGAGACCTAGGTGTAGATAGGTGGATAATATTAGGATGGATCTCCAGGAGGTGGGATGTGGGTATGTGGACTGGATTGGGCTGGCCCAGGATAGAGACAGGTGGCTGACGCTTGTGAGTGCGGTAATGAACCTTGGGGTTCCGTGAAATGCGGGGAATTTCTTGACTAGCTGCAAACACAGTTAGCTTCTCAAGAAGGACTCTGCACCATGGAGTAAGTAAGTAAGTATTACCTGAAGGTGGTCAGGTCAGCTGAAAACTGTCGTAATGAATACTAAATTCCGAACACAATAAAAAATTTATTTGTAATTAGTGGGTAATATTAGTGTAGCTTTTCAGCAGAGTATTGGTAAGTTATGCTGAAAGTTTCAAGCTGTCATGTTTTATTGTGCTCAGATTATGCAGTATTTTCTAAATGTAAGTGAAAATAAGCCAGGAAGCCATATTTTTAAATACCACCTCAGGAGAAGACTTTCCATCAATTAAATACTGGCATGGTGAGTTAACTAATCATATAGTGTCTTGCTCATGTTATTTAGTTTCTATGTATATATTTATCTGCCTTACATTCACTCCTCCCCATGATTTTGTTACATGAGCTAGCAGCCACGTCAGGTGGTTAAATGGCAAGTAAAACCAACATTCCAAGGATTATCTGTCCCCATAATCTGATGACAAGGACAGAGATGGTCCTCAAAACCTTGGTTGACTCGCCGTTCAACCACCTGACCTGGCTGCTAGCTCAAGAACATTTTGTAAGATTTAGTCGCCTTGTAACCTTTAAATTATGTATCATCTTTAAGTGGTTCTTTGAGAACAGCAATACATTGGAGGTTATGGCATAATACAGTCATCTAGGAATTTTCCCTTTATGTGTAAAATGTATTCTGTTTGTTTGATTTATTAAATATGATTATAGTATGTACTGCATGTATGGCATCATTGTATGTTTTCTGTATGTACAAGTTGTTGCTTTTATAATAGAAATGTTTATTCATAACCTTGCTCAGTAATTATAAGATGAAATAACACTGCTGCAAAGGAACTTACATACAAAATGCTGTTAAAGCTACCTTTTGCTGGTTTTGTACCAAAGTTTCGTCATCGTACACATCCTCAGATAAAGTGATTATTTTATTGCTTGTGTCCAGTTCCATCAGCTCCTCCAGACAATGTGCAAGTTGGAATGCTGAATGCAACAGCTGCTTTTGTCCGGTGGTCTCCACCCCCACCGCAGCATCACAATGGGATTATACTGGGATATAAGGTACAATTTGAAATTACACTTCACAGTTGTGTAATAATATGAGCTTAATACAGAGACCTGTGTGTATATACAGAATTTATGCTAAGGAAGAAGTTTCACACAAAAATTGAACAACAGGAACTGTAGAACATAATTAGAAATAGAAGTGTATGCATATCGAATGTAGACTTTGATGTGTGCTTGGAACTGCTTTGCTAAATTTTTGAGCCTGGTGGGATCACAGTATGTTAAATTTGTGACTGAGTGGTATGAATGTCTTGATATTTTGAAAGGAAGAATGTGTACATGTTGTTACTGGGCTGCATTTTTTTTTAGAACCAATTACAAAGTGTTTAAGTGTTTTAACACATGTGCTGAGGATGCAGCTGCAATATTTTTTTTGTGTGTCCTGTTATAGATTCAGATTAAGGGAAATGGCAGTAAGATCCTGGCTCAGATGAATCTGAATGCCACAACTACATCAGTTCTCTTGAACAACCTGACCACTGGAGGTTCTTACACTGCCCGGGTTGTGGCATACACTCGTGTTGGTTTGGGACCCTTCTCAGCTGCGGTGTCTCTTGTTATGGACCCAGCACAATTGCATCAGTACCCTCCCAGGTGAGGTTCTGTATTTTCCTCAGAACTATAGTGTGTTAATGATCATGACGAGGATACTGATCCCAACTTTGTGACTTCTTACCCAGTGTCACGATACTTGCAAGGACGTTATTCATACAGCCTTGAACAAAAAGCATTGACTGACAAAGTTATTGAAGTAGGAGGCAACTATAAATCCCACAAATCATATAACTAACCAAGTAACTAACTAACTCCTTGGAGCAGAGTCCTTCCTGAAAAGCTAACAAGTCCTTACCTAGTCAAGACACTCCCCGCATTATGGAACTCAGAGATTCAATAGTGCATTCTCAAGTGCTCTCCACCTGTCCTTAATCCTGAGACACATCAATCCAGTCTGTGCCCAGTCTATCTCATTTTTCTTGATTTGATCCTGGTTCTCACACAATCTGTGTCACATGATTTCAGAAAATTTGCCAAAGCTGGAGAATTGTAATAATTACCCATCCGCAAGTTATAGCCTTTGTGGAACAGCAGTTCAGAAAGTGTCAATACTGTTGCAGTTGTTCTTGGTGTGCTGTTGGAAATGATGGGTGATTAAATATTGTCTCCTTTCCAGTATGTTGTACAAAGTACCACAGATAACCAGAATGTGAGTCACACAATTTGAATCTTTATTCTGATCTGTGACAATCTCAGTGGAAGATATTGTTGGAAGGATAGGCAGCCCTTCCACAAGGTTACCAATGCGTTAACTGATATTTCTTGTTGGGCTAGGTACAAAGTCTGGAATTTTGAGTTTATGTGTGAAATTAGAAGATAGATTTTGAACAGTTTTTGTGGTCCTTCGGATGTGCCCTTGGAGGTGTTGTGAATAAAATGCAGGAATCTACAGATGCTTACAAATCTTTCCATTGAAATGACAGAACCAAAAACTTGCAACCATCTGGCACAACTTCAGTCACTCAAGTGTTTTCATTAATAATCTGAAGTATCTTTTGTCTGATTTATTACAAGTCACTGGGTGCTCGTTGGTTACATGTTCTGATGATATGTGATAGATGTAGCATGGATTACTTTGTCATTTAGTGTTTTCAGTGCACAACACAAATTTGTTAAATAATAGTCATTTATGTATTCCAAAAATTGGTATGCATGACTTAATTCCAATTTAACATGTTTATTTGAACACGGTACCCTGTAATAAACTTTGCCAAATTTTGATTAGGGAATTTTGAGTGTAAAAACTGGCCAAAATGAGGAGTGTTGCAATTGCATGTTCACCCTCTAGGAAAACCAAAAAACTTGTGTGCATAGTCTATGGCAAGTAAAGCTGGTTCCCTTGTTCAAAAATACCCCTAATGTATTTTTCCTAACTAGTCTGATTGATCCTGTGTAAATTTAGCAGTCCATTAATGAGTCTAACACTTTAAAAGTTTGTATTGTATGTCCCCATTGGCTCCTAATGACTTATGTGCTATCCTGTGACATAATATATGTTAACCCAGTATGTGTGTCTTCTACCAGACAATTTTTATTTGCTACCATAGCTAACACAGTATCCACTCTGTCTTGATTTACTTCTTGAAAAAGTGTTAAACCCTCAAATTTTGACTGTCCCAGAAAAATAGTCCAAAACCCCATTAAATATAAGATTGACATGTGTGACAAATTAAAATCCCTTTTCTACTAACATGCAACATCCACTTTCCTATGTCAACCTCTACATATCTCACTCTCTGCTTCTTGTAACATATCTTCCTCCCAGCTACCATACTGACCCTCTGTATTAACTACCAGGTGGTACTAACTGCCATCCCAACATCTACATTCTCTGTCACTACATTCCAGAAGTTAATTTCAGTTCTTATAAATAATATATAATACTTCCTAATTGTTATAAATTGTTGTGGCCAAAAGTTGATTTTGTGAGAAATACAATCTCATTCTGGGCATATGTACAATAACCATTAGCATAAAAATTGCCAGTACAACATGTATTTCTTTTGCTCTCATGGGGTTCCACTCATTTACCCTCAATCACTCTGAGAAAATATAGCCTCTGAATTTTTGAACTGCTCAGCTTAGTGATTGGTTTCACTTTTCTGCACAGTGTCTTTATCAAAAGAGTAACCCAGCCTGGTCCATATTTGTAGTGAAGAACATGTTGTGTAGTGTGGAACATGGGCATATGATCAAGTGCAGTGGGTGGTGTCTCTTTAGTCAGTCATATGCAAGTGTAGTGTTTATTCCCAGGGCTCATCCTAGTGAAGGTGGAGATGGTAGCAGTGTTGTACGTGAGACATGGTTCCTTCTTCTGATTGGAGGAACAGTGCTGGCCCTAGTACTCGCCTTTGTTGGCATGCTGTACTTACGTAGACGTCAGGCTCTCAGCAAGGAGCTGGGACATCTTAATGGTATGTAGAGTCTACCAGATATGAAACTCTTCTGTGGGGTCACATACATGCACACATTCATACATACATATACACACACACACATATGCACATGTGGGTGCGGGCACACACACACATGCACACATACACACACACACACACACACACACACAAGATGTGTTTGTGCATGTGTTAATTAATTCATTCTTTGGTTTTTTCAAAATAAGAGTAGAATGTGGTGTAGGTCATAAACACACAAGATATATGAAGTGTGCCAAGTATACATAACTGTTACAGTGCAAAAACATTTTATATACAGCAACGTGTATCATCATTACATGCAACAAGTTCATGTACAGAGTGAAGGTTAGAGGTATGTGCAGGCCAGTGGACAAGGCAACTTCCATTCAGGAATACTGACATCATTCCAGTGAACACCAGCATAAATATTTTATTACTGTTCATTAATAATGAGTTTTTGTATTGCTTTTTGTGCGTTTGAATTTGTTGTTCAGGTGACCGTGCATTGTGATAAATTCCTATAATAAAACCAACTAGATGAACTAATTTCTCAAATTTATTTTTAGAATGAAACTCTACATGTTTCGGACAGTTTCTCTGTCCATCATCAAGAGTTTCTCACTGTACACACAGCAATGGTATTTGTCGTGCAGGTTTGCTGGCAGCTTGCAAGCTGTCAGAAAACCTGCATGACATATACCATTGCTGTATGTGCAGTGATAAACTCCTGGTGATGGACATAGAAACAGTCCAAAACATGTAGAGTTTCATTCCAAAAATTAATTTGAGAAATTAGTGCATCTAGTTGGTTTTATTATAGGAATTTTTTGTGTGTCTTTGGTTCCTGTAACAGCGTTTTTTCTCATGATGTCTGAACTTTACACATTGTGGTTTCACTGTTCATGGTATTTATTGGAACATGACTCTTGGCAAGGGTTTTCTGGTGCAATTGTTAATAACCTTTTGTGCTAGTCTGTATATAGTGTGTGAAACCTTTCAAAGAAGCTGGGCAACATCAGTTCTTCCCAGAACTAGTGTTTACTAATGTTGGTTAGTCATGTTTAATCATGTTTAATTTATGTGTCTGTTCAGAAATGAAACAAAGGGCTTGAATTTGGTGAATTTCCAGTTCCTGTAGTGAATGCAAATGACATATCACAACTAAACCTGATGAATGGCAAGGAGACGCTTTGGATTGATAGAGGTTGGCGGCCTGCAAATGAGGATTCCACTGGGATCTGCGTGGAGACGAAGTTGCTGAACAACCAGGCAACAAATCATGACCTCAACTCCTCAGCCACAGATTACGCTGAGGTGGACACAAGAAACCTTACCACATTTTACAGCAACTGCAGGCCAAAGGAACCAGACATCCCAGCACCATATGCAACTACAACACTTATTAACTCCATGCCTAGAAGAGACAACATGGTATGTTAATGGCAGTTGTATGCTGTAGAGGCAGGTCCTCCTACCATAAGAATGTACCATGTTAAATGCTAAACTCTGGAAATATACCATATTTACATGGTAAACTCTCTCTGTGCCCTTTATTTCTATGTTAATTTGAAGTCTGTGTATTGCAGAGATTTCTGGAGTGTTATTTTACAGGAAGTCAACTCTTTGTGTAATAGGAGTTCTCTTGTATTTGTGCACATAAATTTGTATAATCTCTGTACCTCAAATTGTGATGGAAGCACTAATATTTTTATTTCCATATGACAAGATACCAAAGCATCTGCATTGGTAAGATTGGGCAAATTTGAGTAGCATTAGCAGTGATGTGTATTGGTGTAGTGCCCAAGCCGAGCGGTAAGCTTGGGCAAGCCCACTGTGGGCATTGTGAGGCCTATCCTGGAATTCCCACAGGGGCAGGGAATGAACAGTAGCGATAGCCAAGATGGAGGCTTCGCGGTTACCTAGGTATCTCGGGAGCTAAAGGACACCTTTGGGTTCAGTGAGTGATGAACTGCATAACAAACTTAACAGTCAATTCTGTTGTCTAATAAATATACATTAATATACATGTAAGTTATACAAGTCTGAAATGGTTTTCTCAAGTTCCTTAGTTATGCTGAATATTCCGTTACAAAATTATAGCTCAATTAATCGTCATGCCACTATTCAATCACAATCGGTAATCGTAGAATTTAGGAAAGTATTTTGTTTCTGAAAGTGACTCGCTAAAATAAGCAATTTAATAATCGGTCAGTCCATCTTACTTCCTGTTATCAGCCAGAATATGAAGTAGCCCAACATGACAACCGACGATATTTTATAAAGTATAACTATTCTTCAGGCAATAGAATAATGTCGAGTCATAGACCAGTAAATCTCCTCTTGAGCACAAATCTTGCGCGTCTTGCGAGTCTTAATTTCCTTGGGATTTTATAGTGGCATTGTGCTGACTAAGGAATTTTTCTTGCATCATTTAACTGGGGCATGCATACACACCTCAGCAAACAGTTATGAGGTGAGTTGCCCGACGTTTCCTGGTTACATCAACCATAGTTTCGTTACAAGCACATTCCTGTTTTTACAAAGAGGCCAAATGATTTCCAAATATTTCGTACATTTTATTGGTAGTTGTTACATGTATTCAGAATGTTGTGACATTGTGTCTTTGGGTGTACAGGGTACAGAAGATGAATTAACAAGATCCAATTTAAATTCTTAGAATTCAGCATTATTTTGTATTATTTTGAATCACATATATGTGACTCAGAACAGCATATTCATTATAGTGGCTAGGCTGTGGACTGGATAATCAAGGGAGCATGGTTCTGTTCCCAGTAGGGCAAACACTTCAGAGTGGCTCTGGGACCCAACCAGCTTCCTATGTAGTTAGTACATGGAACTTTTCCCTCCTGGAGTGATGTGGCCAGGGCATGAATGTAATCACCTGCCTCCATCTGGTGCAGAGGTTAATAATGTATGGAACTGTGGAGGCTTGCAGAAACAGAAAGCAAGACAAAATGTTTGGCTTACACAGTTTAGTGTGATCTTTCCTGGTTGTAGGAGGTGCTGGCATATTCAGCTCCTGTAAATTGTGTTTGTATCATGTTCATTTGTAGAAGATATGCTTTATGGCCCTTGGTGGGACATGTTGACAATTTAGAACATTGCAGTAACATCAGATTTTTAACCAAATCGAGCAGATGTGCAGCTGATACATATGGTATGTTGACACACTGCCTTGTGCTTGAATATCTGAAGACAAAAAGACTTTGATGGGCAAGGAAACTGGCATAATCATCCAAAATCCAGTCAATCCACAACTGTGAAAGGTGATGAAAACATTGAAAGAGTTTGAAATTTGGTGGGCAGTGATCACCATGTGGTGATTAGAACCATGAATAATGTGAGATCTTGACCAAAGATATGGACATGTGAATGGTGTGTGCATGTGGTGACAGTGGCCAAAATATTGGCACACAACCACGAAAAGAAAAGGGTTGGAATTATTCGCTGACCTTGCTGAAGAAATTGGAAAATTACCCGAATATCTGAACAGTATTATTAGTGGTGATAATTCATGCTATTCCACTATGATCCTAGAATTTAAAAAAAAAAAGCCTCCAGTGGACCAAAGAAGTAAGTTCAAGGATGCCACGCTTGCATGTGAAGACAGTGTAGAATGTGTTTCTTGACATTAAAGATATTATGCACCATGAATATCTTCCAGTGGGGTATATGGTTAACCAGTAATTTAGTAAGATGTTCTGGAACATTTGACATTCATGTGACCATGCATCATGATAAATTCTTATAATAAAACCAACTAGATGCTCTAATTTCTCAAATTTATTTTTGGAATAAAACTCCACATGTTTCAGACATTTCCTTTGTCCAACATCGGGAGTTTTTCACTGTACACACAGCAATGGTATATGTCTGCAAACCTGTATGACATATACCATTGCTGTGTGTACAGTGAAAAACTCCCGATGTTGGACAAAGGAAATGTCTGAAACATGTGGAGTTTTATTCCAAAAATAAATTTGGGAAATTAGAGCATCTAATTGGTTTTATTATAACACATTCTGGAACATGCAAGAGGATCTGTGGATTGTGAAAGATCGGATCTTTGGGCAATCAGCAAATCACAATTATGGAACACCCACCTAATATGCTGAATCTCAATTCTTGTGATGTTTTCATTTTCGAAAGTAAAATGTTTTATTCAAGGAACTCATTTTGACCATGTGGAGCATGTAAAGATGTAATATAAAGTTGCATGTAAACAGAACTTCCAAAGATAACTTCTGAGAATATTTCAAAACATGAAAGAAAATTGAGAAATGTGTGGTGGTCTGAAGGTTGCTAATTCAAATGACATTGGGTTCACCAATTTGGAGGTATGGACTCAAATTACCAAACACGTATGTTATATATATATATATATATATATATATATATGTGTGTGTGTGTGTGTGTGTGTGTGTGTGAGCACAACTAAACTTTATTTCTATTTTTGTGTACAATTTCGGCAGCTGGCTGTGTGCTCGCTACCAGTCTGTACCGTGTCTCACAGTGAACTGCTTTCTGTTATTGAGGGGGCACATATCATGTTGTTAAGGTTGTAGACATCCCAGCTGGTCAGGTAAAATTCCTGCCATACCAACCAGCATCAGTGGCAGCCATGCAACTTAGTCGGTGTTGTCTGCCACACCTTTCTGTAGTCAGCTGTGTGCTTGCTATCAGTCTGTCCCATGCTTCACACTAACTGTTTCCTGTTACCAAGGGGACATAGGTTATGGTGCTCAGAAGGCTGACATCCTGTCTGGCCAGGTAAAATTCCTGCCGTACTGACCAGCACCATTGGCAGCCAGGCGTGCTATCAGTGGCATCCACCACAAATACATTGGAGCTTTGAATCCTATAATTTTTCCATGAATAAATTTTATGTATTCTTGTTTCCTTTTTGCCACACCTTATTTTCTTCTCCCCCCCCCCCCCTTTTCCCTTCATTACATATTCAGAAATATTTTTTTTTTTATATTTTTTATTTTTTT
>Ga0136643_10008319_pt1 | contig 15141 bp, 9 predicted proteins | sample TergutLab28metaG_FD_96883 | JGI IMG/M metagenome (GOLD analysis project Ga0136643, IMG submission 96883) | Labiotermes labralis P1 segment gut microbial communities from Petit-Saut dam, French Guiana - Lab288 P1 (version 3) (version 3) | ecosystem: Host-associated > Arthropoda: Insects >... | reverse complement strand
ACTTCATGCTTTCCTGGTATGTTGCTCATGTATTTTCTGAATGACTTTGAAATAGTCCCAGTCGCCCCTATTATTACTGGTATCACCTTTGTTTTTACATTCCACATGCGCTGTATTTCTATTGTAATCTTTATATTTTAGAATTTTCTCGGCTTCCTTTTTAATCACATTTCTGTCTCCTGAGATTGCAACATCTATTAACATACATGTTCCCGTTTCATTATCACGGATTATAATGTATTATTATTATTATTTTACATCTGTTAGTTTGCATGTTTGATTTATGGTGTTGATAAGGATGCAGTAGGGGGTCCAACGCGCCTGAGTTATGCACAAGTGGCACAGCATCACAAGGAGAAGGTTGAACGTATGTTGCGTGAGAAGCAGAATACAGAACAGGAGAAAGAGAAGGATAAGGAGCGGAAGAAGGAAGGAAGCACATCACGTCTAGCACAACATCATGGTGATGTACGAGGTCAGTTCTTAGAAACATGTCTATTGTGTGTGTGCACAAATAACACCAAATGTGCATGTGGAAGTAGCACCCACATATTTAAAAAGAGAAAGTCAAGTGTATAGGGTTTAGTTTTTGTTTTGTTGGTTTTTTTCCCCCCCCCTTTTTTTCTTTCTTTCTTCCCCTGAGAATAAATATCCTGCAAAAGATCCTTCCAATTCTAGTTATTGATATTTCAGATAAAATTACCCCAAAAATTCACAGTCATTAAATGTTATCTGTAGCTAAGAATGGGATTGAAAAGGGTTTGAAAATATCCTTTTCTTATTATTGGGAATGTTAGTGGATTGAGAATTGTGTGGAATGTTTAGTGTACATATTACCCATATCTTAGAGCTGAGACAATTGGTGTAGTGACCAGACTACAGTTGGTGAATGCAAGCTTTGACTCCTGACAGGTACAAGATTTTGTCTTCCCCAGAACTAGATCGGAGGTCCACTGAGATGATCCTGTATCAGCATTGCTTCTTGTCCATTTATATGTGAAGCCAACCCTTCCACGTGGTGTCAGTTTATTCCACCATTTTAAGATCTCACCAGCATTTCAGTTCTTGTACTTCTGTTTGTGGTTGATTCAGGGGTGTGGTTGGGGTGGTGGTGGTGGTGGTAATGGTATTCATCCTTTACCTACTATAGTCTTAGCCCTTCGTGGCTGAACAGGAAAACACTGTCCTGTGAATTAAATGCACTCCATCGACCAAATAGGAAAACATTGTCCCACAATGCCTTGTCTTGTTTAAAATTTTCTGCATTTATAATTACACATCTCTTTTTCACAGCATTTGTCTAAAAGTATTGTATACGCATAAAAGAGAGAGTGAAATGTAATTGTAGTCATAATTGTCACGAATAAAATTTACTTTTTCATGCTAACATTCTTACAGTTTTTCCAGAATTCACGTACTATTTACAGATCCAAGCAGTGTTTCTTATTTTTTCCTCATGTTGGTGAAGTGAAGGAAAGTACCACACGTATAGGCCCATCTGACAGGTTTCTTTTCCTTCATAAACCCCCTTCTGTAAAATCCACACCCTATTCGCCTCCATTATTTCATCAAGAAGACATTACTAAAAAATATCAGTTCAATAATTTTGGTGGTAGTATTTACTGACCTGTGTGTGTTCTGCCTTTCCATATTAGTGCCAGTTGATCCTCAGAAATGCAGTTTAGTGTGATAAAATCTCAAACCGTGGGGTGGAACAAAACCTAATGTTGCATTCTTTACACTTGAATCTCATTCTTATTGCTATGTTTTTGGCAGAATACATAGGTCACCAAATTCTCTTACATTGTATGTGCCAGTGTCTGTTTTGGTTGTTGTCAAGTTTTTTTAGTTAGCTTGTAATTGGAACTTGTCTTTTTGTTAAAACTGCTAACTGGGGAATGGTCTTTATTGATGTGAGGTGGCACCATTTGTTATAACCCTCTGTCAACCTGTGGACTGAAGATACAGTAGGTTGACAGTTTGTGTTGTCAGTCCACTGTATGAAGTTTGTACCACTAACATCATCTGTGTCATTGTCAGAGTCTGATTCCAACACCAGTTCCGTGATGTCTTGGTCTGTAATGTTTTCTCCTTATAGCCTTACTGCTAAATGCACTGTGAAGAAATTTGGCACAAAAAACCCAGCAAGTTCTGACTCTGTGATTCAACCATCAACAGTGCCTGGCCTGTCGCATGTTATTGCTCCAAGAGGGAACAGACTGAAGTGTTCAGTTGAAGTATGAATCTACATTTCATAAAAGTCGCGCAGTCCTTACAGTAGAATGAAGAACAATTGCCTCTGGTCCCATATTACACTGGCCAGAGGAATAAACATATGTGTTCATTTCTTTCCTCTCTCGGTGATTGCAAATGAACTCATCCGCCACAACACACAGATAAGAAGTCAGCTCTACCACGAAACCTAATCATCATTATAAGACTTTCCCAAACAGTGGCTAAGGATATATGATGAAATATACATTCAGCTCCAAATTGTATTATATCACAGAGTCTCAACTTACAGCAGAAGCTATTTGAAAGATATAAATCTAGAACACGAAATTTGGAGCGAAAAATAAATGACATATGAGTGACCAACTAAACTAAACTTTGCAAAATAGTTGGATTTTCTTTGAATTTGTGGAGTGGGTGGACGGATTCATTCGTAAGCATGTACTTTTTATTTTAACAAATTAACTTCAAAAAATGTGTGAAATGCAACAGATAATGTCAACAAGTGTATAAAGGGTCATTTAAAGTGATAAGTACCCTGGCCATTAGCAGCTACTTTGGGATTTAAATTTCTTGCACGTTAAAGTTTAATATTGTCAGTTATACTAATAAACATAATAAATTCTCTGTGTTAGCAGGTTCCATCATTTAACATATTATTATTGTATTTATATAACTTTTTCTTTCTTTTTAAATGGGGTTTAGACTTTTTTATGATTATTTTAATGATTTTCATTGCTGTTGGAATAGATGATTCCCTTGTTTTATCTCATTGTGCCCAGTCTTTTATTTTATGCTGATTTGGTGTTAATGGTGCTACGAAACTGGTTGTGCTCAAGACTGTCATATGTTACTTGTGACAAACCGTGTTAAAGACTTAACCTTGAAGCAGATGGTAGATAATGTTACAGTGCTGTATATGAGTGTGGACACAAAATATTAATGGGAAAATTACAGCAGTTAAATCTGATATCAGAACATTTCTTGTATTGGGCAGGAAAAGCATACAACCATATTTTAAAGGTGTCTCAGTGATCCTAGAGTGCTTTATGTATATGGAAAGTGTTGAGAAGGGTGCCACCAAAAATGGATTATCATCATGAAATTAGTATTTCAGACTTGATTTCTACCAAGTGAGACCGTGGAGTTGTTGCTATATTAAACTGAGGTGTTATGTACTGATCATACTATAAAAGAAAGAAAAACGTCAGAGCAATCCACTGTCTTAGCTTTACTATACACAGTGATCATTAAGTACGAGGTGAATAACAAAAAATTTTCAAGTCCAATTATTCCAGACGCTGAACTCGAAATATGAAATGATTCAAGACATGCTCAGAAGGAGCACAGCTGTGGCAGTTGAATGTGGTGACCCATTTGGACAGCTGGTATCTCTTGGAAGTCCAGGGAATTATAAACACTTACTGTAGGGACAGAAAGTGTTAGCAGCCGATATCAGTCACCAGCTTGAGTTGTGTGCCGAGTATGTGATGGATGACAGAGTGGACCATGAATCTCACCAACGACAGAAAACAACATTGCGTGTGTCAAAGAACTCATTCAAGACTGAAGACTGACTTTGCAGCATAAAGCATCTGACATTAGTTTATCAGGTGGCTGTGTAGAGCATATCATGATGGATGTGTTACAGAACTGTAAGGCAGGGGTGCACAAACCCCAGTACCACATCACTGTGGTGACTAAATTTTGTACAGTTGCGTGTTCTGTTTATGGGTCCTCAGGAACTATGTTCATGTCATCTTTGTGGTGCCTACAACTTTGGGGGACTGCTATCTTTGGAAAATTTGTGCATCCCTGCTATAAGGTGTGTACCAGATGGATGCTTCGTGCATCAACAAACAAAACAGTGTTGCAAGGATGATCGCCTGTCTCAGTTTTCTTCAGCATGTTGTAGCCGCATTGAGTTGTTACTGGTGATGAAACATGAATCCATAGTTCAGTCCCAGCAGTAAGTGATCAGCCATGGAGTCGAAACATCCTGTCTCACCCAGGAATAGGTAGTTTAAAGTGACACAAGTCGTACCATCTGCTGGCAGAGTGTTGTGGGATTTGTTGCATGTGCTGCTGGTAGATATCCTGGAACATGGATGCACAGTTAATGCTGATGGCTACTGTGCCACACTGGAAAGCTTGCGAGTGACCATCACGAGAAAATATCCCAGTCCCAGTCCACGTGATGGTGTGATTCTCCACCATGTTGGTGTCTGACTGTACATGACAACAGACTTCACTTGCTGGAAATGCTGGACTGTGAAATGAACCATCCCAATTGTAGTCCCTATTTAGCACCCAGCTGTCATATGCAATGAAGACAAGAAAGAAACTGTTACCATCACATGGCTGATGCAGCAGATACACAACATTCTGTGTGCCCAGGATGGACAAGCTTACTGCACTCTGTGACACATGTCTCAACTCTAAGTAGGGGACTTTGTTGAAAAATGCATATCGAGGACAGCTTCCTCATATCTTGTGAGTTTCTTATATTTAAATCCTGCATTTGATGTATGGATACTGTAAACTTACCTTCTGATACACCTTTGTAACTGTGGAGGAGATGCATGGAACCTCGCAAATTCTGTTTAAAATAGGTAAGTATATCCTGGATGACAGGTCACAGTTATTACAAAATTTTGTATGCTAAGACCTAATATTTGTGGGTCGTTAGTGTGGAACTTAACTTCATATCACCTTTCAGGCACCTAGAATTTTGAGGTGGCTGTTGTTTTTTGGAAAATTTATGCATCCCTTATGTACAGGATGGAAGATGGAACAAACTATCCCACATCCACCTTTAAGAGTTACGTTAGCAGTAATCGTGAAGTGTTACACATGAGTCAGCTGCATAAGCATATACTGTTGTTCTGTGTTTAATTGTGTTGTTCTGTGTAATGTTTGTGTACAAATGTGTACTGTACTGCCACCGGGTGTCAACCCAATTGCCGTTAACATATATATCATATCAAACATGTGTCCTGTAGCTGTATCACGCCTCTGTTCAATTCCATTAATTGTGTGAACATTTGTACTAACGTCTACAAATCTTCCATGTTAGAACCACCACAGCGAGAATTCCGAGAGGGTTCTGCACGCTACGGCATGGGACGAGGGGGTCCCCGTCCAGTGTATGATCGCGAACGCACAGACAGAAGTGGATTGAGACGAAGAGATGGTCCAGACAGAGTGCCTCGGTTCCGCGAATACCTTCGCCCACGCTCACCCAAGTAACATAAACAAAAGTGTGCTTCATTGATCTTAGTAATGATTGTCCATTCCCCAACCAAGGGTGGTGCACTTTGCAGAGTTGGAGTGAGTGTGATACACCTGATGTTGACAGGAGTTGACTTTGTTGGAGATCTCGCCCATGTGTCCACAGGGTTCACCAAACTAGAATTACTTCTCAGCAGCTGCAGGAACTTAGACTTTGGCAGGATCTTGACATTTTCTTCTGACCAACGAAATGAATACAAATTAAGGAAGGAAGATGTCCAGAGAAAAGGATTGTATGATTCCGCTCATTCTTGTTTTCAGTGCAGTTGGATCTTGTTAATGTGATAGAGGAGTTATCAAGCCATCAGTTTTAATGTTCTTCAGAGATAATTGGCAGGGAAAGAGAGATCCATTGCAGACATTTGTTTTCATTTTGTGCCGCTTCTGAATTCAAGAGCGATGAAAGCCACAGTTCTATAGTGAGTAGATGTTTAGACAACAGATAACATGCACAGTAGGTCTAACCTAGTGAGACGCTGACTCCAGATAAAGCCCAAAGCTGGCACCAAGTGCCTCAAAACTGATTAACAGTGCTCTTTTATGTTGTAGCTGTGAACACTAAAGAATACAATACAGACTTTTATATATAACATTACAGCATACCTAGAATACATATTATCTAAACATACGTCTATATAAAAGATGACATAGTTGGTTCTCTGATGGTTGTCACCTGATTTATGTATCACACGTAATTCATTTACAGATTACGGTTATTTTATTTTATTCATATAATCTTGGCCATACTTGAAATAACCATTGGTGGTTTATTGCTAGAGTTTTGCATTGTTAACCATATATCTCTTGATTTGGATTGGAGTTTTCAGTTTATAAATAATTTTACAACAATTATGGTAAATATAGGAGTGTGATACAATGTTTGGAGGCAGTTACCTGCATAAGGGATGGCATTTGCAAGCTATTTTGGGTGGAGGGGTAGGAGGAGAGGGTGGAGGAAATCATACATGTGTAAAAAATCAGTTTTGTGTGTGTGTGTGTGAGTGGTTGTGTGTGTGCATGCGCACATACACGTGTGTGTGTGTGTATATTTGTGCAGTAACTGTGATAGCCCTTATTCTGGATTCAAAAAATACTGTCGGTGTATTATATCAGGGATAGTGTGCATATGTGAATTTCTTAAGTACTCTCATTACCATAATGATGTATAGGCTTGTTGGAAAGTTTTCAAGATTATTAGCCTATGTATTCTTTTGCCCTTTCCTTTACTGTTGCCAAGTAATAGTACCTAAATAATAATGTAATGTCAATATTTTAAACTAACTTTCAATATGACCCCTTAACCATAGCCAGTAGTTCCCACTGTTAATTATTTCTCTACATAATGTTGTTTCTTTTGGGTGTAATATCCAAATTGCAGTGCCACTTTGCTTGTGAAGCTGTCATTACAAACCATTTTGAATGTCCTAAAAGATATAACATGGATAGAGTTGATGATTTGGTTATGTTTGTTGATGGCCTGCACTGTGAGATAGATAATGTTGCTTCATTTTGGAAGACTAATAATGGGTTCACCAAGCCAGGTGCTTTTGAACCCTTCCAGTTAGAAGGAGCGGAAACTTTGAAGAAGATGTAACGAGGTCTGGTGCTTAAAGTTGAGATACAGGGGGCAGCATGATGTTACAAGTTGACAGTTTGTTACAGTGTGCTTGGTCGTATGAGTGAGATCTTACAATGTGTATGGGTGTGTTTTGGCAACATCCTCCCCTTCATTGTACAGAATTAACAAATTTATTTTTGACAAATATGTATAGATTACAGGTTAGATAGCTACCTAAACATATAATGTATTTCCCTGTATCCTTGGGAATTACAAAGTGGAAGAATTGTGGTGCAGAATGAAAGAAGTGTGGTTCTGAATTGACGTGTTGGTGTTGGATGTGGGCAACAGACTTGCACATACAGTCGGTAGTGATTGTGAGCCACATGGTGTCATTCCAACATACAGTCAAATTGCAAGCCCATATCACAGTTCAGCATGCACTTGTAAACTAATTGGGTTCTAATTCTGATAACAATAGCATTGTGTGCAAGCTGCTTAAATTTCTTGTGTGGTTTTGTGTTATATTGGAAGTTACCTGAAATGTTCAGTTTTCATTATAAAATGACACATGCGGCTCCGTTTGTCTTTGTAGGTTTTTCCAATTTTTCACTTGGTTCAGGTCCAAGTCTTTGATAGAATTGGTATTGTATCTCTTAGATCCATATGTAACTTTAATGATCTGCCGTTGACTTAGGTGGTATGTCATCCATTATCATCATATTGTAGAAGATGCTGGCAACGACTTCATGTAGATTATTGAGTAGCAACATTTAATGCATTCTCTTCATTTGTCAGCTTTTAGATCAGTTTGTGATTTTGAAATCTTTGTATACTCTCATTACATGTTGTTTGCTTCAACATGCATTGCATTGTGGTTATTCCCACAGTATTGATTCTGGTTATACACATACATTTTACAAATTAGCAGTAACGTATGGTATGTGGAATGTAAATATTTGACCCAATAAAATGGGCCTGATTTTAGTTAGGTATTGTGGATATGCACTGAATAGAGTATTTTCAGATAACTTTCAATATAGCACAGTTTTTTTAAGTGTGATACTTAAAACTTTACTACATGATGCACGTATTGTAGATAGTTAGGGTTGCTTATGAGTTTGTTGCAGGGGCTCTTTGCCAGGGCTTCTTAAGAGCATAGAAGGGGGGTGTTAATAGATTTGACTGGCTGCTTTTGGTTTTCCATGATTTTCTTACTGTGGGCATGCTTATCTTGTCCCGGTTTCAACAGAGGCCTTCTTGAAGTTCAAGTTTTGTTGCATGATCCTTTACCGATCAATTTGTGGAGTTTGGTTGGATGTCACTAGATAGTCGTAATACAACCAGTTTTAAGTAATCACAGACTCCCTCTCTTGTGCTCGGGTGTCCAGCTGCTGGCAACATGTGACATAGGTTGCAGTTCACTCTGGCATGGGAAATATGAGAGTGATGTGACTTGGTCAATTCATTGCACAAAGTGTTTGAAATTGGCTTACATTGAAATGTGCTTCCATTAGAGTAATAGCTTCCAACAATTACTATGGCTCTGAAAATATTAACCATCTACTTTGGGGTGTGAATAAAATGGTACTTTCATCTGTGACACACTTCATTACTTGTACGGAATCAAGTTACACGTTCGGGTACATAGGTAAGCAACCATCTTATGCTCCACATTTGTATGCCATTGGATTATGTGAACATTATAGCTAAAAAAAAAGGTCTTAAAACTTGTATCCTATAGCCAGCGCAGTGTTTAATGTTCATTTGAGCCAAATACTGACAGTGTAAAAACATTTGCTGCGAAATTAATGTGTTTTTGGTTTTTATGTGCGAGTGACAGTATTGGAATTAAGTGTAAAAATGTATAATTGAAATACTACAACTGTGACTTGATTTCAACATCTTGATTGTGTTTCTCTTTATCCCATGTATGTGGGGTTAATGAGCAAGCAGTCTGGAGGCCTGCAAATGGTGGGCACAGACAGGCACACCACACAGATTATTTATAATGTTTAATCTTATTTTTACATAATAACCTGAGGTATGTGCAGCATGAAAGACTTGTGTTTTTGTTCAATAAACAGGTGGAATTCTTCAGTGAAGTAAATCTTTCCATACAGTTTTTGCCAGGTACTGATGATGTTGCCCATTAGTACCTGCTGTAATGCCAGTCTTGTACAAAAGAGTAGGCCTTAATTGAAAATCTTAAAAGGAAAATGAAAATGTTTTTGGTTTTTTCTTTTTTTTTTCCCCCTGTTAAATTTTGTTGGAAATAAAAAAAATTTGCATCTGGTTTCCATATGTGCTAAGTCCTTTCCTTTGACTCAGAAAGTTCCTGTTCAAAGTGCTAGAAGCATGTGAAATGGAGGCTTTGTGTACACGGTCACCAACAGTTGATGGCTAAGGGCTTTTAACAGATGTGAGTATAATAATGTTTTAAAAGCTGCCCATGCTAATAGTAATTTTTAAAATAGTGTTGGGATTTAGTAGTTTAATTATAGTAAAAGTAAAATTTATGAGGAATGTTTGGTGCACTGGTTTGGAAAATGGGTCTTTTGTGCCCCAAAAAGTGTGATGACTTCTAGTCATTGCTTGAAAATGAAAATCTGCAAGTGGTTGATAGGTTCAAGTTTTGAAAGTGATATGTTGACTTACTACAATAAGGAACCCATTTTTTACTTCAATGTTGATGGTACAGTGGATGTTACAATTTGAGAAATTGGTGAATGCAATTGTAATCCCTGTAGCTCCATAATTTGTTAAATATAATGAACTTCACTTATTTTTATGTTGACCTTAAACCATTCTTTATGATTGTGGTAGAAGTGCTCTTGTTCATGGTAAACAACTCTTCGGTGAGATTTTACTGGTGCCACCTGTATTTTTTTCCTGTGGGTAACAATTTCCATTGTGTATACCATTGTATTATTTATACTCAATTCCTGATGAAGTTTTGTTCTTATAATACTGTTTACATCAACCCACTGGCCTAACTACACAAACTCTTTCATATACTGTGCACATCATTCATTGCAGCTCCATACTTGACCTGCACAAATTGTCAGCTAAAAAATGTTCAGAACTGGAGCTTTGTTTAAGTTTAATGTTTTCTGTGTGTGTAATTTAAGTTCTGTGTTTTGCGGAATTTATATCTACACATAATATTCCTGTCATAAATGTGAAAGATCCAAGATCCATCATTTACAAAATATGCATAAGCAAGATACCTGTCTAAAATGAAACCATTCTGGTTCCATCAGTAAGAGAGCAGCTTACATGAAGCAGTTAACAATCTTAGTAGACAAAATATGTGAGAGAGTAGTTTTAAGAAGAGTTCTACAGATCACATTATTGTCCGTGATGTTGCACACCTGGAACTGATACAGCTTCTACTTCAAGATTTTCGCCTCCATCTAGTGCCAAGGTTAAGAAAGAGTGCATCTGTGCCTCAGTGGTGTGAACAGAGACAACTTTACTTACCTTTGCCTTTCATTGACATTTTTATGGCACAAGTGTGTTGGGTGCAAAAGATCTTTCCCCAGATCATTGACTTCACAATGGAATTTTTGACAAAGACCGGGTGATCAAGAATAATTTATGCTAGAGAAGACTGCCTTTTTGTGGTAGGTTTTATAGCACAACCACAGTGTGGGGTTGGAAAACAATCACAGCAGGATTACAGGTGGTATTCATGTTAGGGTACACAGTGGTAATAATTCTAAGTCTAGGAAAGGTGGTAAGTTGTTGAAATTAAATAGACCATGTAGAGATTTTGCATTAAGAAGTGGTGTGGGAAATGAGAGGGTTGTACTATGGCTGTTGGTGTATTAGTATTCCAGACAGCAAAACCAGCTGTGAATTATCAATTTAGCAGTTGTGATCCCTTGCCTCATCTGATTAGAATATGCCATGGTTGTATGATGTGTACACTAAACATTCATTCCCTTCCTGCAGCAGGAATGCTTGAGGTCACACTTCCTGTGGTTTTAGTCCATGCCAAGTAAAACGGGGTATCATAATAAACGGGTAATTGGGAGGTGTTCAGAATCTACAGTAGAAGAAGGTGTAGAAGTTATAAGATGATGCGTGCATTGAGAGGGATATTCCAGGATTCTGAGACCAGTTTGGTACAGATTATTTTGTTGTGGAATTTACATATAAGGCTTGTCATTAGGTTTTCTATTCCAATATGAAATGGCACATATTTTGATTTACAAAATCAAGACTACTGAAAATGTTTTTTGTTTATTACTGAAAGATGGATGCAGATGTGGTGTTGGGTTCCATGAAATAACTTACCAGCTTTGAAGCTAAACAGCTAAGTGCAGTGACTACAATTGTGACCTACAATAGTTACCCGTAGTGCTGTGATAAACCAAAGGTTTAAAATTGTCTAGTGCAGTGTAGTGCTGAGTTGTTGACTGTTGGAAACAAGGGGACCAAACCGATTCTTAAATACTGCATGTTTTTGAGTGCCCCGTACTTTGTACTAGTTTTGACTAAGTGCATTTACACAGGTAAGAACATTGATTGGTACATGTTTGTGTGCACTATGTGTAGGTTATTGTGCTGTGGTGTTGATGGCATGTTGAATACCAAGGGAAGAACCTTCGTCCTTATGCATACATTGATGTAGAACTTTCCTGTTTTGAGGCGTTAACATTACAGATTCGTGCTGACTACAATACCCTTCTTTTTTAAAGTAAAAAGGTCATATTGTTTTTACTGAATTTTTGCAGTTATAAACTTGTATTGATTTAATCTTAGTAATTAACCAACTTAGTGCACAGATTCTTGTTTTATAATAAGTTGTATGCCTCTACATGTTTCGAGCACCATGTGCTCATCATCAGGAGGTCAAAACTGTATTATACAGCATCTGGTGTCACAACTGTAGGTGGCCGTCCCGTGCACGGGACGGCCACTCGCAGGTTGATGATACCTGATGATGAGCACATAGTGCTCGAAACATGTTGAGGCATATAATAAACTTATTATACAACAAGAATTTGTGCATTAAGTTGGTTAATTACTGAGATGCATGGTCAGCAAAACATCAAAATTTGTATTGAGACCAAAAGGTACAGGTTGCTAACGCATGACACTTGTTCTATCAACATAAGTTCAAAATATAAAATGCGTGAGAAAAGTCACTCTCTGTTACTCCATTTCAGTGCATAGGGCTTCCATAAAGCAGCGCCTGCGGACGGTTTCCAGCCATCCCCTTTTCCTCTCCTAGTCCGTACTGTTTCAGTTTCTTTCTGTATCTGGTCCGGGTCCTTCTATTTCTTCCTCTTGTACGTTCTTGGGAAGATGTCAGCCAGAGGAATGTATGCCCGTTCCACTTCATTTCCGCAGTTCGATTTGCACTGCCACAAATTTCTCTTGTGCGCACCTTTTTTGGTGATAAGGTTAGGGGCCACAAATTTTTCCTAAGACACCTGTTAATGTTTGGAGGGCCCATGTAATTCTGCTTTGTGTTGGCGGTTGATTTAATTTCCGGTACGTCGTCCGCATGACTTCATGACTATGATCCTGCGTAAGCTCTACACTAGGCTGCCTCGCTTTTACCACCGTTTTGGCAGTGATTTGTAGTGTAAGAGCTATATACACACACGTACAGTGACGAGATGGATTCCGTATTAATGGGCGAGACTGGTAATGGGTAATATGGTCATGTGTATATGTAGTGTGGAAAAAATGTGTTTGGTTTAGAAGTACTAGAAGGCTTGCTCTTCTGGGATACTGGGCAGGCTATAATGGCGCCGTCTTGAAACATAGGTAACCCAGTTACCAACGCACGTCGCGTAACGTCACAACAGCGACGTCCTGGCTTCACCCGGCCAGAAGTCTGACCTTTGGCCTACAGATATTGATTTGTATTGTGCACTGACAGTCTCAAATTAAAGTACTGCGTAGGATGTCTGAAAGGATTGGGGGGGATGAGAGAGGATAGCGTGCCATATGAAAAGGCAGATACGATTTGAAATATCTAATATATCAACCAGCAAACGCACTTAATAAAAAACAATTTGCAAGTATTTCTTACATGTTTCGGCAGCGGGAGTGCCATCGCCAGGGAGTCTATCTGATCAAAGGAATACAGGTCCAACACGCTAATGCAATACCTAGATTAGGGTGATGGACTTACATTCCTTTGATCTGAGGATGGCACCGCAGTTCCGAAACATGTAGGAGATTTATGCTTGCCATACATTGTATTTTATTTATTGCGTTTGACGTACAGGCCGAATTATACGAATAGGCACAGCATGAATAACAAAAGATTCGAACTGTTTCGGTTTCGAGTACAATTCAGGGCCTTTGCTGGTGTGCCAAGCTATTCGTCATTACGGTAGAATGGCAAGTATGTGTGCTTCAGGTCTAGAAGCTACATCCAGTAACTAACTGCACTGTGCACCGAAGTTGGTCTCTGCAATTCCGAAACCTGGCAGCACGCATGCTGATCATGCGCGGTGCTCACGCTTGAAACAGTACGGTGGACATTACGGGAATTCCTGTGAGTAAAGGGGCATGTTCCGTTTATTGATCCACGTTTGATCAATTCTTGGAAGACTTTTTCATTGGTTTACGCGGCCAAGTATTCTCCCCAGATGCGTGGGAAGCGAATTGTGCAACTGTGATCTTTCTTCGCGTTCCAGAGTTGATGGGTTTGATCTCGGTCCGGAAGTTTGCTGTCTTGGTAGCTATCCTGTACTCATTCCTTCCAGGCAAATATAACGTGGTTCCTGATTTCCATCAGTTTATTATTCGCAATAAACCTCTCAACGCAGACGGAAGAATCGGAAAGTACCACTATATGCGAAATAACTGTCTTAAGAACAGCATATATTGGTACTTTCTAGCACACTTTTCTGGTGTTTAAGGCAATTTGTTTACTTCTATAATAATTATAATGATTGGCACAGATTTTTATCATCGTCGTTGGAGAGCCAGCTCAGCCGAGGGCATGTCAGATCGAAATTCTTTGCAGTCCATAATGCTCGGTGAGAGTGAAGAAACTGGATGTGCCTGTGTAGTACTTATTTGGAGTTAAGTGCACTTACGACTGGACAGCAAATCGAACAAAAAGACTCCCAGTGGTCTGTGTTATAGTAGGATAGTTCAGGTCGCGGGCTCTTTTTAATATTCTTCCATTACAAATTTACTGTCACAGTCGTTTATTTTGATTTTGCGATCAAATTTCGTGTATCGTTTTACGTATAGTTTTAGTTCACTTTAGCCTTAATTTAATGAAAATAACAAACTCAATACAGCTCAAAGCCATGCGTAGTGTTTTTATTTGTTAGATTTCGACAGGGGTACAGGTGGATTTTGTTTGAACAGAACAGCCTGGTCTCTGTTGCAAATTTTATGACTCCAGCGCAGTGCTGTACAGTCCTCCCCTCTCCACTCCTCATGCGTAACATTACCTCTCCCCCTTTACCACACCAACACAGTAGAAAAGATGACTCATACTGTGGCCACCTCATTGTTGGGTTGTTGGGCATCTTCTGCTACACCTGACCTTAAAATCACTAAACAAAAGAAACCCTGTCTCTTTCATAGGTGTTAGTGACTATCTTGCAGGTGTAGTGATGTATGGGACCTTTCCTGCGAATGATAAATTTTATCTACTGGTTGCTAAGTAGCCTCATTGGGGTAGGAACTTAATTAATTTCAGAGAAAAACTAAGGAAATTTTAGTAAAAAAGGTGTGGTCTTAAAACCACGAGAAGGCGATATGTATCCATTCTCAGGTTTCATGGATGAATATTCTAGTGTGTTGCCCGAGAGTTACGTCGTCCCGACTGGTAAATAGTTAAGAAACCTTTCGAAGGAACGTACTGCCTCCATCTTCAGGGTCACGAACAATGCGTCTGTGAGAACCCCAAATCCTACATCTTCATGCATTTTATTGAATTTGTTATTGCGTTTGGGGGGGGGGGGGGTTTGTGTGTGTTGGTTTATATTTTGTTGGGGGAATTTCTTTTTTTTTTTTCAAATTTTTTAAAAAGGTCTTTTTTTGTTTTCCAAAAGGGAATTTTTTTCGTTATT
>Ga0136643_10008318_pt1 | contig 15141 bp, 7 predicted proteins | sample TergutLab28metaG_FD_96883 | JGI IMG/M metagenome (GOLD analysis project Ga0136643, IMG submission 96883) | Labiotermes labralis P1 segment gut microbial communities from Petit-Saut dam, French Guiana - Lab288 P1 (version 3) (version 3) | ecosystem: Host-associated > Arthropoda: Insects >... | reverse complement strand
TACAAATCGGAAGGTCACTGGTTCGATCCCAGCTGGTGTCATTGGAATTTTTCATTGACATAAAATCCTTCCGATCGCACTATGGCCCTGGGGTCGACTCAACCTCTAACAGAAATGAGTACCAGGAGCATTTCCTGGGGGTAAAGGCGGCCAGTGCGTAAGGCTGACAACCTTACCTCCATCCTGTGCGGTTGCAATGAAATCTGGGAACCTTAACTTCCTGGAACCCTCTGGGCCACTCCAGGCCTGTAACGGGACTGCTTTACCTTTACCTTTACCAATTCAAGAGTACAACAAAGTAATCTCTCTCTCTCTCTCCATCTGGAGTTTCATAGGAACATGTTTATATCTGTTTGGTTGCTGTTAGAAATTAATGAAGTATATTTTATTGAGTAGGTATATGATGTAAACAAATATGTTTACAGTTTATCTGTGACTGAATGCATGAGAAATGCATGAATCCCAGCACATACCTGCAGCACTTTAGGTGCATCTTGATTCTCATTTTCAGGGCTTTAGATACATGGATGATGCTATAGTTCAGTCACTACAGCAAACTCATTGCAATTGCAAGCAGCTCACCTATAAGTGTGGTACAGGCCTAAGACTCACCTGTTGCCTGTTCCAGCAGAACCTTCCTAGAGCAGCTGAAGGAAGCTAGTGGAAGATTTCTATCAGAAAAGCGCCAGGCTCAGGAAGCCATGGAGTTGCTCAAAATGTATCATGCTTCCCAATAGAAGGAGCATATGAAAGTAAAAGTGGGGGAAATAATGTGAAGTAGCCCGTAATAGGGTGAGTTACTTTTATACACAAATTGTTCACATTAACTTGCCTGATTGGTATCAATAATTTGCATAAATTGGTATAAACTCTCAACTACCCTTTTCCTGAGGGAAGCAGGTAAAATGATATTGATCTCAGATATTTTAACAACACAGGGATATAACAATCATTAAAATGTGCATTAAAAAGTGTTTGCTCCAAAATTTTTTTCACCAAGATACACATTGCTCATAAAATTACCCATATATAATTCCAAGAAGGTTGTCACTTTACTTTGACAGATGGTGTTCAATTTAATGCAGTGACTACTATGTAGAGATTTCTCATTATAAAGTCAGTATTACTGATAGTGTGTTACGATTTTGCACTCTGTACATTATGACAGGTAGATTCTTGAATGTTTTACTTGTAAAGTCTTTACACAGTGGTTTTAAAATTTGTATTTTTAATATTATATAGAAACATAACACCAATATTGCTTCCCCAAGAAAAATGTAAATACTTGCGAAACAGTTTTCAATAAATGTATACACACATTTTTAAATTCACTTACAGAATTTGTATTTCCTAGTCAGGAAATGAGGAACTTTGTCACTTATCAGCAGTTGCTCTTCAGCTATCTGACTCTGGTTTGCTGTTGACACGTCAACAGGCTACCAAAAAGGTCAATGCAGACTTCAGTGCTGTTTGAATTACGTAGTTACCTTGCAGCAGGTTTGCTGTCTTATTACTTTGTGTAAGTGTGGTCACATCAACAATTATCTGATTTGTGTATTAGCTTGTAGCTGTGTAATTGAGAAGCCACTAATGGTAGCTTAATTATTTCAGATGGTGGCTTACCAATTAGAAAGCTGTTCATCCCATACAGCACAAGTATTAATGGGTCAGTCCAGGAATTTGAATTGTATTTTCCCACTATGGTCACATATCAATGTCAGAACATTAAAATAATAATTATTATTATTATTAGTGCTTGGTAAAGGACTATAATCATTTAAATTTGAAAGTTCCCTGTTATGTATGAGGTAGATGTGTAGCATTAACCCTTTGTATAACCTACATTAATTATTTGTCTATATTGATTTTAGTCATGCTGTGGTTGATTTGCTTCGACTGTGTTACATGCCATGCAACCAACTTTACACTGCCACCCATAATACTAAGTGAAATATCGGTATTCTGGATAAAATAAATTCATTCACTTACAGAAGTATTTCTAAGCCTGATAAATGAATTTGTCAGGTTACTTGCATATCTGTTAGATGCAGCTGACTGCCAATACTGTACTTCACATTACACACTGGAACATTCCTCAGTGGACCACCACTGGTTCCCAACCAGTGCTACCTTCATTCCAGATATATTGTTATTAGAAACCAATAATCAAATTAATTTTAAAGTAGTTGTAGGGCTTCTTTGCTATTTGCAGGTTGCACATACTATCTTTAGGTGACAGGGATAGTGTAGTTGGTGTAGTGACATGCAATGGGCTCGATGGTCCAGGTATCAAATCCTGGCGAGGGTGAGGTTTTCAGTGTCCGACCATACTGGCCGTGAAGCCCGCCCAGCCTCCTGTGCAAGGGGTACTGAGTCTTTCCTGGGGGGTAAAGTAGCTGGTATGTGATCCTGACAACCCACCCCCATCTAGTGCCAAGGTTTTTAATAGGTTGGAACTATACCTTTACCTCTAATCTGTGCCTGCTCAGGCATGTCATGGTGGGTACTGGGTCTCTCCTGGAGGTAAAGCGGCCAAGGTGGGTGCTGACCACCCACCCCCATCTAGCACAGAGGTCATGAATGGATGGCGATATATCTCTCCCTTCCCTCTATGCTTGCACAGGCATGTGGTGGGGTGACCTTTACCTTTTATGTACTATCTGTGTGGAGAAGAGTGCCTAAAAGTGCGGAAACCACTGTTCTGAGGTTAAGCAGGGTGTTGAACGTGGTGTTACTTAAAATAACAATGAGACATGTCATTTTCTATGTTTTGGATGTTCATGATGCTGTAATTACAGTTAGAATTATTCTTATTAGAGCAGTTAGAAACCACGCATATTTTGTATTGTTAGTGAAATAGTAATTCACAAATTTTTATTGGACCTTACGTATGAGTATAGATTTTTTTTTTTTGTAGGAAAGATAACCTTCCACACACACATACACACCGACCCCTTTTGAATAAAACTGGGTCTGATTGATGCACCAATTATATGTATACTGAGATTTATGTAATGAATTGCAGTGGTCCAGTCTCCAACCATTCATTGGTGTTAGAAGAAAGAACAAATTTAAGTCACTCCTAAAGTAATTGATTTATCAGCAGTTATTTTCATATTTGTCTTGTTTCAGGCTGCTTTAAAAAGCTGCATCACAGCTTAAAATTTTTCCCTCTTTTTTGTGAACTGGCATGTTGAATTTATTACTGACTTTTATAACAGAATGAATGTGAAATGCTTATGGTTTAAAAAAATGAAAAAATATGAGTGAAAACTTCATGCCAACTTGTCATATTGAAAGTGTGTAGGAACTGGGGTGTGTCACTTCTTAATTTAATATGATATATCAGAGCCATATGAATATTCAGGCAGTCCCTCACTTTTGTGCATAATTCATTCCTGCAAATGTGTACAAAAGTCGAAATGTACAAAAGTTGAGCGTTCGACTTATATGTTCTTTCCTGTTGCTTAAAGCTTAAAAGATTAGGCACGTTTTGAAATTCGTTCTGGAGACACAGAGTTGTGATCTGAGTAGAAGCTGATTTGAATGATGAGAAGAAGTACTTGCTGATGGCATCTTACTAAATTGCTTGAAGAACTGGTCAAGAGAAAGTTGAATAGTAGCCTTCTTCTTCACTTGATATAGGAGTGTGTAGTAAGATGTGTTCATATCAATGGCTCCATCTACTTGCAAACTTCTCTCAGCATTCAGATCACATTACCATTCATTGCATAGAGCAGAAAGTGCCAGTTAACAGGAATGTTAACTGGTCACTGTAGAATTATGGTTTCTCAGTAGGGAACTTGCTTGTCTCCCTTCTGACACCTAGAAATTTGAGGTAGCTCCTGGATTTTTGGAGTATTTGTGGACCCCTGATCTAATTTTTGGCACTTGAGTGTACACATTTCTAACTTGGAATAATATTCTGAAAGGTTCATTTTGTTACTTCTATGGTATTGCTATAATTTTATTATCATTCACATGCGAGGCAACTTGCCTTTCAAGTTTTACGTGAGCCCCATGCTTGAATTACTTTCTTTAAATTATCGGATGTTACATTCTGTTTAATTCCTATCCATTGCCATTGACTTCATCATGCTTGTTTTCACATCCTTCTACTTTTTTTTAAAATGATTCTGTAGCTTAGAAACTGCTTCTGACTTTTTTTTAGTCTTTTATGTGTATAGCCCTCAACACATTCCTTGTTATTTCTATCTTTAGAAGTCCATAAACACATTTTTTTACAGTGCTAGAAGATAGCAATAGCCTGTCATTTACCCTTGAAACAGTCCCCTTCTGTGATAGAAGTTGGTATTGTCATGAATATTCACATACTGAAAAAGCTTTAAATCAAGGAAGTTTTCCTTGTTATTTATTTACCAGAATGGTTTTAACTATCAACCGTGTGAAAAAGATGTGTTTTAGAAATATTGGATCAAGAAGTTTAAATGCTTGACATTGGTAATCTCTGTTCTGCCAAAATTTTATCTGCTGTAGATTTTTATGTTTATTTGTGAGTACAGAGTCAGGATTAAGATATATTTGTATGATAATGTATTTATAAAAATCATTCATTCTTTGATTGAAGTTGTTTTAAACTGCTTGTATTCGGTTAGGAACACATAGAATGAATTGTTGATTTAATCACTTCAGAAATAATTTTGATTTATGTTACAATAGAATCCAGAAGGAATATATATACATATACACAGTGGGGTATGTTAGAATGAACCTAATTGGTTCTAGAACCTCGTTTGTTATAGCATCTGTTCCTTCTAGCATGCGTTGAAATATATGTATTTAGGGGTAATCTGTTCCCGGCCCACAGCCTAGAGCAAAGTTACCATCCGACTCAACCATTTAAACAGGAAAAATATAATGCAAAATGTAAGTGTAAAAACAATATAAAATTTGTTTATTCAGCTTTTATACACTGTAGATAACAACTAAACTGGTAACTGAACCTTTCAAATGATAACAAAGATGATGACTGACATTCTAATCAAGGCGGGAATGCCAGACACATTATGCGCATGCGCATGCTGCATCAGCCGATAGTATTCCTTCGCATTCCTAGTAGCATCTGTGTTTGTTGTAGCATCCCGATTTTATTGATAAAAACTGTTTTTTATAGCATTCATTCATTGTAGCATACTCCACTGTGTGTGTGTGTATATATATATATATATATATATATATATACTGTGTTATATTTCTATATATCTGACAGTATTTGTAGAATAAGATTTTCAGTTATTGATAGCAGTGCACTTACAACATGCAGAATTTTAATGTGTGAGTGACATTACCCTCCAGTATCCACATAGATGTTACCCTGCCTTTTGAGTATAATGCAGTGATCAGTAGTCAAAACATACAGAGTATTCTGATGACTAGATTTCTAGAAATATTTTTAATCACATTGTTTTTCATCTGCATAATATTCCAGCTATTCAAAATGAATACTGTGAGAGTTTTTCCTAATTGAGAGAACAGTGTGCTTGGCTTTCTTTATAGTGGGACCTCATTGCATTTGTGTGATTACATAATTACAGTTCCTGCTACATTTTGTTGGAGCCTGGACATGGATGGTACTGGCAGAAATTGCTTGTTACAGTAGCATATTTCTCATGGAGAGATTTTCTGTCATTGGAAGGTTTACACTAAGTTGTAGTGTGTAAAAAACTATGTTTAGTGTTTTTAAGAAGTAGATTGTAAATATATATAGGCCTTATTATGTCTACTGTGTAAAGGATTCATTGGTCTGGCATAGGGGAGAAGATAAGTACAGTGTACTCTTGATTACCGATGCACAAATTACTCATTTTGTGGATCATCTCTCTGCAGTTTGTAACCTTCTCATTACCAGGCCCCAACGTGAGAATGCATCCAAGATTGCCAAGCTGTATTTTCTTTAGTACTGCCAAAAGAAAGACAAAGAGGAACAGAGTGAAAAATACAGAAATAATGAGTGTATAGTTACAATATGACCCTTCTGTTCATTGACACTTCGCTGCAATGTTGGGTCATTGGTGCTTTGAACATATGGTAATTATGTTTCAGATGTGAGAAAATTTCCATCTGCCATGAAGAGAGGTCTCAGCTGCTCTCAAAAATAAAGAAACATTACATGTTAAATATCTTGTATTAAAAATTTTTTAAGTGTGTTGGCATATAGTCGTGAAAAGTGCCTATTAACGTCGCCATGTCTGTATATATCAGCTTGGCTTCTGCTGAAAGGAATTTTGTGAAATTTGGTACTGGAGACGTTGATTAAATCTGTTAAGAAAATCCAGCTTTGGTTAAAATCATACAAAAATGCCAGGCACTTTACCTGAAGACCTCAGTGCATTTAATATTGTTGATAGCTCTACAATGCATTTTCATTGGTATTTTGTACATTGTTCAACAACAATTGTAATGAGTGCACGTTGTTGTGTTTCCATGGTGACACATTCAGTGTTAATGGTTACATTATATGTACACGGCATGTCTGGCTTTTTTTATTGGCGTTTTTGTGTCTTTTCCCTTTGATGAACACAAATAATCAAGAGTAACTGTACATACAGCCATTAATCTTATTCATAATGTGTAAATCATTAACGACTTCTAATGTCACCAAGATTAGGTCCGTATTTGCAGATGGAATTTTGAAAATTTAAGTATTTTAACAAGAAATGCCCAATATAAAATGTTATATAAGTGCATATGATCCAGTAAATCTTTATATAATGGTCCTATTTAATATTGGTGTACTGAGCGTGGCAATAACAAGTGACAATGTTGTATTCTGACTCAAATAACAACCTGCTGGAACCATGTGATTCCAGTGGAGATGTGAATATCATAAAAACAAATTCAATGTAAGGAACCTCTGCACTTCAGACTTTATTTCACGTAATATGCAATAGGTATAGTATTTCATTGGCTGTTGCATGTGAAATTCATAAGGCTGGCAGAATAGCGTGACGTGAGTAGAAAACATGAGTGAAAAGATTTGTCATTTTGCATTGACTTTTGTAAAGTAGTGTAGATAGTGAATGAATTAATCTGTTGTTACTGGGGGATGGAATAATAGTTTTTAAACAGAAATTACATCTTTATTCTACATACATTTTTTGGACATTGGAAGTGAGAGAGTGGTACCTCTGTTTCATATTCGGGATGACCTAGGTTCAAATCTGGATCCATAAATTGGCTGTCTTGATGGAGGATTTCTGTGGTTTTCCACTTTTCCCCCCGGCATATGGCAGAATAGTACTGCATATTAGACGACAGCTACTTCATTCCTTAACTTTGTTATCTATTAATCACAATTCTGACCAGCTGACAGTCTATAGTCTGAGCTGCTGGCTATTCTTAAATAAATTGTCAGTGAAAACCACCTGCATATGTTAAGTGCTGTGACCTTACTTTTGGGGACAGTAATGTTGAAGTACATATTAGGGAAATATTTTCATAGTACATGAACAGGATTGATATGACCCATGGCTTTGTCCAGTGGCAAGTTTCATTGCTACAAATAATGGATTTATTACCATACAGTTAACTTCTCTTGCTTTACTCTTTTCTGTCCAATGTTGTGTAATATCCATCTTCATTTTCTAGAGTTTGTGTTTTATAGGGTTGATGGATGAAAAGTCTGCAGCCACTTCTGTTTTCCCACATGCTGCTCTTTGATTTTTAACCATTTGTCTCATCTCTTGATATTATCAGCTGATATCATTGTCCCATAATGGTTTTTTGTTACTGATGAGTGTGTAGCCTTAAGCTGAGATTTTATAAATTATAGCAAAGTTCCTGGAATACTCCTCTGATTAGTTGCACAACTCCAGGATAGGAACAGTAACAAAAAAATTACCTGTAAGAACTTAGGTCGGTATAGGTTCTGTTTGATAATCCGAAATATTCAATAATTAAGCACCTGTCCAGCTTTGTGTGAGTTGGATTAGCAGAATGCTCTTGTACTTTTTGAATGATGTCATGTGAACATGAGACAAGAAAGAAAGAAAAGATATAAATTGACCTGTTTATGTTACATTTACTTAATAGTTCTGTAGCTCTTCATGGGATAATGCTGTGCTGGTCATATCCCATTCCTTACTCTCAGTTTCTTCTGGTCTCATCCCATTCTTTACTCTCAGTTTCAGCCTAACTCTGTGTTTAAAAATAAAATTACATAAAATTCAGTAGTACTTGTCGGCAGAAGTACCATAGACAGTGGATTCACATCAAGTATAGTTAGATGGTAGTTTTAAAAAATATTGCGTTTTCCTATAAGTGAGTTTACCACACTATAGGTAATAATGCATCTTTGATGTTTCTAATTGTCATGACAACTGTTCACTTTTCTGAAAGATTGAAGACAACAAAATACAGGTGTATCATAAACACTCAATTTGAATCCAAGATGTGTGGAGATAATTAAATGTAACATACAAATCTGCAATCAGGGCATGTATAAGTTGCAGTTAAGTTAGATTAATCATTAAAAACTAATATTAAAATGAAATTACATTTAAAGATTCAGTTGTTACTGCATATTAAACACAATGCCCCTTCGCTACACAGACCAGCTGGTTCTATGCATTGAAATGATCAGTTTCCTTTGAGAATTATATGAAACACAAATATTCATACACTATGTATGTAAAATGTGAAGTATTTTAATATTGAACCCAGTGGTACTATTGTAACCACGTGACAAAGGGTTATATACAAAATATAGGTATTTAAATGATGTTGAAGGTTAATAGTTCACCTCCCTACCTTCCACATGGAGAGAGAGCACCGAGGAAAGGTTTAATAACGTTGTTCAAATGTTAACATATTATATTAGTTTCTTGTATTGCAGATACAATATTTGCAGTAATTGAAGAATAAAAAGATGAACTTGATATCATTTGCTATTTTATTTCACTTCTTCTTATGTGCGCAACATGTTTTGGGCATTAATATAGCCATCATCAGGAGCTTGCGATTGTGCTGTTGATGTACCACATTGGTCGTTTTGTTCTCGGTTCGTTGTGTGTTGGCAATTTGGTGCGGCTGGATTTGAGTAGCGCCCATGTTGCAGGCCGAAGCACAACTTCAGTGTGCTTCATCCTGCAACACAGACACTACTCAAATCCAGCCGCACCAAATTACCAACACACAACGAACCGAGAACAAAACGACCGATGTGGTACTTCAACAGCACAGTCGCAAGCTCCTGAAGATGGATATATTAATGTCCGAAACATGTTGAGCACATAAGAAGTGAAATAAAATAGCAAGTGACATCAAGTTGGTATTTTATTCTTCAATTATTACATTGATGCACAGTCCAATAAACGTAAGATTCACAATATTTGTGGCTGTGTTGGTTGCATCCTTTATAAACAACTCAGATTTGTAGTGTCTTCGTTGACCACTCCCCCTTTCAATGATTTACCCAGATGTGCTATAAGTTGGTGCCTGGATGGACTTCAGCTTTAAATGTGTGAGAAGCCAGCCTTTTTCTTCTTCCAGACATTTTAGACATTGGTATATTTTGCTTGGAATAAAGTCTGATTGTGCATTTATGTTGTAAAGGCTAAGAGGATAATTTACTTGTAAAACGATGTGGGCTTGCATTCATTCAAGCTGATACTACTGCAGTGCTACAATCCATAAATGTCCAGTGTTTATGTGGACTCCATTTACTTGAGTGCAGGACAATGATTATTCCAAGACTGATTGGCTGTGGGAATTGTAACACATTTAATTGCTCAAATTTCCCTAAAACTCATGTCACCTCTAAATACTTTTGCACTAACAAGGAAACAATTTTTGACCTTTTTTAAGCTTGTAAGAAATTGTTATGCAATCAAGAACAAGAAGTGTCCTGATGAAAACTATCTTCTGTATGTAGTGTTTATAAGTGCATTAGATGTATTGTATATGGTTTTCTTATGTGTAATAATAAAAGTAATAAACCTCAAATGACAGAATGGTTATGACGTCAGTGGAGGAAATAATGAAGTTAAAGAAAATGGTCCTATTTTACATATACAGGCACCGATCATACAGGTTGTGTGCGAAGTTACTGATAATAGATTTGAGTTGCACTGTGTGGATATGTTCCATCAGGTTCACAGGACTGTTGAGAGTGTGTTCCCTGTGTGAACATCAGTATGCTTGTTACTATTATAACAATACTGGCACAATCTTGGAATATTAGTGACTTTGGTTAGTCTGTAGGCCTTCAAAATTATGTTGTATGGCCAAAATTTGGGTGTCTTCATGTTTGGTAAAAACGTTATTCTTTCTGGTACACATTTTGTTTCTTCAAGCCTTGCCAGGGAGTTACAGACCTATTCACAGAGTTTAGTTACTTATGTAGTTACATATATGTGTGTGTGTGTGTGTTTTATATACGAGTGAAAATGTTTGGTGAACACAAGTTAGTGCTAGATCCTGTGAGGATTCTGAATTATAAATTGAAGTACTTGCAGAAAATAGGTAAACCTCAAATATGTGCCACTGAGATAGAAGCCTGAGTGTCTGGTACATAATTCACATAAAAGAGGGTATGGATTTACAGTCAGTAGTTAAACTTATGGCACACTGTGAAGGAGTATTTTGTAACCAATTGAAGGACTGGCAAATTATAAATGCAGTATATTGAATAGAGATGGCCCCAGACTTCAGAAAAGGATATGCAAAGCTGAAGCCAGGAACAGCCAGTTATGGAACCATTGTGACATGATACATAAGTAATCTGACTTATTTTTTAAGGTGTTCATCTGGCAAGTGTTTGGAACTGTACTGAATCTAACATAACAGAGAATGAAGGTCAGGGGAATGTTCTTAAAGGGAGACTTGAGTGTAACCAGAACATATTTGTAGTGCTTCTGCAGTGAGTATATATGTACGTATAGTGCCATTGCCGCAGGAGGTTTCCAATTCCACCCCACATGGATCACCTGGATGTAAAAGGGCACTTGTAATGCATAATTTGAAGGTGCAACATTTACAGATTGGTTCAAGTCAGTAATGCCTCCAGAGTTAAAAAAAAAATAGCAACATGGGAGGGGGGAGGCATGTGGAAACCACGGGTGCCAAGTTGTTTCATCTCCACCCCACCACAATTTGTGGAACATGTGCTAGTTTTTAAAGTTATGCTACATAATTAACTTGTCAAAGTATCACAGTATTTAGGAGTGAATGGATGGAGGTATATGGGCATTTCAAAATAATAATAAGTATAAAATAAAGAAGTATGTCATTACAAATTCCATGTTCAAGACAAAATATTTTGTCCATTTGGGGAACAAAAAATGATAATCTAACATGTACAGCTAAAGGTGTAATAGTTTTTATCAGCAGTTAATCAGCATTGACACAGTCATTTGTGTTGTGAACATTTAAGAACATGGAACTTGTCTCCCCCTATATCCTGGAGCAAATATTATTATTATTAGCATATTCTAATGCCTTAATCCTGGTATGTATAAATTGGTTTGGTATATTTGCATACTGAATGGGCTAGAATATGAGACATCATAATAACAAAGCATTTTTTCCGTTCGATCTCCCATTCTTTTCCTCCTGTCCCCGTTCGGCGATTTTTTTAAAACCGAGGATAAAGGCAATCGTCAATCTACAACTTCGTGTATCTGCGCTACAACCCATGGATGAAAGGACTACAAGCAATCTCAGCTTTGGAACATGAGTTTCCACACGAAATGTGTTTGTACGGCTCTGTGGCAACATGAATGTTATATGTGCCATTATTTGCTGGTACCAGCTGCGGATTGTGCGTTTATGGTACCAACTGAATTGGGGGCGATGTGCGAGTCATTAAGAATCTCCTAGTTGCTGTTATTAATACTCCCAACATCAACGGCCCCCAACTGTCGCGTATCAATAAATGGCAACCATGGATCAGATAGCAGCAGAGATTGACGCGCCACAATTCTGCTGATGATCTATACTCGGTGCCATCCCGACTGTGGTGCCGTAGGTTGGTGAATGTCATGATGATTGGCTGCTGGCTCTAAACCATGGCTATAACTACACCAATCAGATTACAGAATTTAAAGCGTCGTATCACCGGTCATTACTAACGGACGTTTTCCAGTGCATGTCTTGCTTTATATAACCTGTTTTAAAATTATAAAACTCTACTGTGCAACAATAATTTTAGTGCGGAACATGTGTGCTCTTATTATGTTTTGTCCTGCTATTAGTGACTGAATCTCCAGCATTTGGCCTAACATTGGAATTCTGTGAGTAGGATAACGTTGCTTGTATGTCTGGCGTCAGTAGTTTTTATGATATTGTTTTTGTGACAGATGGAAGGTTATTGACAAACTTCATTCCAGTGTCACAATCTTTTTACGAAGACAGTGAAAACTGTATAATGTTTGAGTGACGTTTGTGCACAATTTCATGTTGGTTGTTATGAATAATTCGAATGAAGTTTCTTGGTAGGGAATTTTACTGGATTTCTTCCGTCAAATTACACAAAATGATGCTTATATGTTAAAAATTCTCGTAGGTGTCTATTCCCATTTCCAGTAAGTACGCTGTTGTTGTTGTTGTTGTTGTTATTATTATTATTATTATTATTATTGAATTTCTTATTGCTGTTGTGCAGGGTATTTACAATTCTCTCCTGAAATGAAACATGTGTCAATGGCGTATGGTGTTGCAGCTGTTCTGTAGTTACAATTTATGGTACATTTAATGTTATTTCCAATGTTGGATGTTTTGCATATTTCCAGTAGTACTTACTGCTGTATGTGTGCAGTGCCCAACATGGCTGTTTTCTGTATTTCTTGGATTTTGTGCTTTCTCGGTATGTTGCTCATATATTTTCAGAATGAGTTTGAGACTTTTCTATTTGCCCAGATTATTACTGATAGTATGTTTTTACATTCCACATGCACTTTATGTTTGTTGTAATGTCTTGTATTTTACAGTCTTTTCAGCATCTTTCTTGATCACATTTCTGCCTCCTGAAATTGCAGTCTCTATTGGCACACACCTTCCTTTTTCATTGTCATAGATTATGATGTCTGGTTTATTGTTAGGGATGGTTCTGTTGGTTGGCACATATTGATTCCATAATATGATTACATTACCTTCATGTCTTGTTTCTGCTAATTTTGATACAGACTCATACCAGTGTTCATTGGTAATTTTACCCCTATTTCCTTGCATAATTTAAAATGTTGAGCACGTGCTCTATCTTGTGTCTTTATGTATTGTTGGTTTGCCAATAATGGGCATGCTGACATGTAGTCCATTGTCTTGTCAAATTGTTGACAGTCTGCATTTGCTATGTTTCTGTTTGTGATATTTTTGTAGCGTGATGTTTTGTTGTAATGTCTGGTCTATTGCTGTTATTCCATGTTCAGTTTCTATAAATATGTGCGTATATGTATATATGTATGTGTTTGTATATGTATATTTGCCTCATTTGTTTAATTCATTTCTTGTTCATTGAAGTGATGTTTAATTTTTTGTAAATCCAAGTGTGTGAGCTTGTTTCAGAGTGGACAATGGAAGGTATTAAAGACGAAGTTTCATACTTACATCCAAGAGTTCCTAGTCTGTATTTCGGAAAAAGGTATGTTGAAGCTGGAAAGACGAACTTGCTGTCACGCTTTGAACATGGAGGACAACCTGCACATACTTCAAAGAATGAAAAAGTAAAAGTATATCTGCGAATAAAGCCATCAAAGAATGCAGCAGAGATGTTCGCTCCTCCACAGGCAAGTGACATACGCGTATTTTGTGTGTGTTGAGGGCTTCATTCTTCAAGGACATGCTGCTATGCCATGGGATGGTGGGTTTTCAATGTTTCTAGCACAGCATAGAGGTCTAATTTGCAAGGGTTGAATGTCCACTGTGTGATCCTTATATGGAATAGTGCATATCTGTAGAAGTTACAGATTCAAGGCGTATGAGTGTATTGAGCTTATCTTATTAATGTGTACTTTACATGCACCTCTGTCAGAAATTATACTCCATTTCTCCATGCAAGTCCAAATTCAGTGTTGAAGCATTTGATTCTATAAATGTGCTAAGCTGTGTGGCAGTATCATCTGTGGTATAATACACAGGTAGCTACTGAGATGTGGACAGATATCTTTAGTGTATTGCAGTGCAAACACAACCATGAATAATCAAGGTAAAGATTCAGTACACAAGGGCTGTTACAATCTTTCCCTTGTGAATAAGTGAAACTGCTAAGGACATACCTATCAATGTGGCAGGCCTGCACATTAGGAGGACTTTCTTCCATAGGTCATGCAGAACTGTTGGGATGGTGGACTCTATTCTGTATCCTAGAACAATTTTTTTGTGAATGTTATATGTGGATGAGTTAGAATATATCTGTAATATGTTGTTTAAAACAACAGAATTTTTCCACACACTCCTCCTTATGTTGAAAACATTTAGTTGTCTGAGCTCATATGTGTACCAACATGCACAGGGACCAGTATAGCCAACACATGAAGACATCTTTCCGGAGCTATTATCTTCTGTTTGTCCTCATTTGTGAGCATCTGTTGTTTCTTGTGCAGTAAAACTGATCATTGTAGGGCATTTTTATTGTTTCCTGAGGATATTTTTCTATGAATCCTAATGTATTATGATTTCCTATTTGATATGTGTTTGCATTTGATTTGATTTTAGGATGAAACATTTCAAATAAAGGGTTCTCAGACATTGGTCTTGAGATCACTAAAGGATCGTGCTGTTCATAAGTAAGTACAGAACAAGTACATAAGGTGTTTTAACTTCCCATTATATACACTCCAGTATTTATTTTATGATATATCAGTAGAACCTTCTTATTAAGAAGTTGGGTAGTCTGAAGACTCACTGAATATTTCACGTAATTTTCACGACATCCAATCAAGTTACAGTGGAATTTCCTAATAAATTTGTATGTGGGTTTTGCCCAGGTTATGGAGTGCCTGTGCTTGGTGACACTACGTTGGTTTTCTCTTACCTCATTTAAATCCTTCTGTAGAGAAGCTGTTGACCGCCTCTGTGGTCTAGTGGTCAGAGTTTCTGGCTACAGATACAGAGGTCCCGTGTTCGATCCCCGGCGCTACCAGATTTTCTGAGTAGTAGTGGGTCTGGAACGGGGTCCACTCAGCC
>Ga0136643_10008317_pt1 | contig 15142 bp, 13 predicted proteins | sample TergutLab28metaG_FD_96883 | JGI IMG/M metagenome (GOLD analysis project Ga0136643, IMG submission 96883) | Labiotermes labralis P1 segment gut microbial communities from Petit-Saut dam, French Guiana - Lab288 P1 (version 3) (version 3) | ecosystem: Host-associated > Arthropoda: Insects >... | reverse complement strand
CTACCGCCCCGTGGGGCCCGTCGGAGTCTCGTCGATGGATGATTACTCCCTCCCGTTGTCTCTTACCTCACATTTACTTATTGCTCCACTGGGAGTAGATTGTAAATTTGCAGTTCTAAATTAAAAAAAAAAATTCTTCACATTTAATTTTTCTTTACATAACAGTCGTCACTCTCTTAGTCACATTTATGTAAAAAAGACTAACGCTTGATATTCTGTCATGGTGTACATTATCAGAGATAGCTGGTAGTAGTTACGAATAGAAACATATATTGCAGCAATGAACGCCAGTGGTAAATATGGTTGGCTCGGTATTGTATTGTATTATTAGGAATTTATTGTTATCTTCAAACGTTTTCCCATGCATGCACATTGTCTTCTCAACATAGTTCACGTTATAAATTCTATTATTGTGTCGAAAACCCTTGAAATTTTAATGGCCCTTGGGCTAGTCTGTAAGTAACATTAATGCAAGGGATATATGCAGAGATGTGTTTGACACTATACTTAGCTTTTCATGGAAAGTGGTAGGCCATATTCTTCAAAGCCAATCGATACTGATTTCGTTTTAGTAGTCAGCGAATTTTAAAATTCATATCTTTTCGTTCGTCAGACTTACAAAGTTATGTTTCATTTAGTGCAGACCAAATAAAAGTAACATAATCTACCAATAATTTAAAAGTTAATTGAATTTGCATGTTTGAGTGTGACAGAAATAACCCATAACCCATTCTAAATAAGTGTGTCTCAACTGGAACTTTAAGCATACTAATCTAGTATTTGCAACAATTTTGTTAAATTTTTTATGCGCCTTAATGTACAAGTATTCTTCCAGAGTGCCGATAATGTAAATAGGAGTAAGTAAAGGCTCACTTATTAAGGGTTAGAGCAGCTTTGGCACTAATACTCTGGGAATAACAAGCAGAACCTCTCTTTCGCGTCGTAACGGCACAACCCTTCAAAACTGCTCATGGAAAGCGACTCTTTGCATGAGTGCACATGGGCCACAAAACATTGACCCGCAAGCCTGTGATTGGACCAACTTCAACGTGATATTTAGTTTAGAAACCGTAATGAATAGAGTAAAGTTACTTTGTCGAAACATTGAATTCGTTGATAAGATAAATGGTGTAAGTGTATTCACTCAGGGGATACTAGAACGAAAATCCTAATCTGCAGGCTTATTTTAAAATAATCCATTTTGGAGAATTTGGGCCATGATTTAGAGTTATTTGTTCACACTATAGTGTTTTGTACAGCTGTGGAGGCGAAGTAAATCCACGTAGGAGAGCCAATCTTGAGAAGCTGATATTTGCTAATGCCGTCCACTAATTCCTCGACATTGATGAGTATGTGGGAACGTCCAGATGGCCAGTGGCCGCCTTACCTCACAGCAGCTCTCTCCACGCTCCGCTTCATAAACAGTCCATTTAAAGCCAAACCAAGCCAAGACAAACTGTTAACTGGGGGGGGGGAGGGCGGAGACTTGCGCGAAGAGCAAGTCGACGTCCCCTTGTCTGTTAGCCATTCCTGCATGTGACCACATTGCTGGGCTCTCTAACAGACACCTAAATTCTAACAGAGTAATGTGCTTATGCCAACGATTTTAAAGTCAGGCTGAGGGCCTTGAGCGATAATGCCAAAGACTAGGGCCTAGGTTGCTCTGGACTAACTATGGGAGGTATAAAATTTGGTTGGTTGGTTGTCTGGGTTCTGAGCCCATACAAGCTCAGCCCATTCAAAGCCAAGCCAAGCCAAAGTGTTAACTGGGTGGGCGGAGACTTGCGCGAAACGCAATTCGAAGTCGCCCAGTCTGTTAGCCATTCCTACATTTGACCTCATCGTTGTGATCTGTAAAAAAACACCTAAAGTCTAACAGGGGAATAGGCTTACGCTAACGATTTTAAAGTCAGGCTGAGGTCCTTGACTGATCACGCCAAAGACTAGGGCCTAGGTTGCCCTGGACTACATATTGGAGGAATAAACATTGGTTGGTTCGTTGCCTGGTTTCTGAGGCCAAATTGGCTCAGTCGTAAACTGGAGCTATACGACGTTTGTCAGGCGCTTAGGTGAAGCTACCCTGCCTAGGGGAGGGGAGTGAGGGCCGTGCCCCGAATTTGCATCGAATACCATGGCATTTCCCTTACAAGTGGGAAAAAATCACGGAAGAACCTCAGTCAGAGTAATCAACGGGCGCTTAGCTGATCAGCGCTGAACGCGATTCCCTTAGTCCACTTGGCAATCCTGGCGATGGCCTCGACTGGCCTGCTGGCCACTGCCGCCCTTGGCTTACGCGTGAGGCGACGGGGTCAACCCTCGGTCAGCGAAAGCATCGGCCGAGTTGCCGTACTAGGGGGTTCCCACATCAGCTAACTTTAAGTCAAAACTCTCAGTCAGAGGTCTGATGCGGTTGGCAAACAGCGGCAAAACCAGATCATCACATATCTGCATGTTACTTACATACCAGGGGGCACCAGTAGCGAGGCGAAGGAACTTAGATTGTAACACCTGTAGCCTCCGGACATGGCTGCGGGCAGAGGACCTCCACGGAGGGCACGCAAAGTCCATCATGGAGAGGATGAGCTGCTTATATAACACGCCTCCGTTCCTGACGGATATATCACTCTTCCTATTCAGGAGGGGAACCAGCATACCCATCTTTAAAGCAGTCTTCTACATGACCTGATCGAAGTGAGGCGACCAGGTTAGTCGTGTATCGAGGGTCACCTCCACATAGCGCGGTGTGTCAAACCATTCTATTGGTTCCCCGAAAGGCGTTACTGGTCGGGCTCGATGAAACGCAGTCCTGCACGCGCGAAGATTATCGCGGTGCTCTTACAGATATTAATGGCGATTATCCACTCAAACACCTTTGAATATCGTTGAGGTATAACACCAGGTAGCCGACGAGCAGCGTCGGCTTGCGGGATGTAGCTATGATGGCCGTGTCTTCCGCGTACACGGCCAACAAAACGAAGTGCGAGGATGGGGTCATATCGATGACATACAGCTGAAGAGGACAAAGGAGATCAATCCACCCTGAGCTACATCAGCCCGTATGCCTCGACGAGATGACGTTGCCGTCTGGAAGGAAGCTTCGAACGTCCGAACCCTGATGTATGATGAGATTGTATGGACTATGTAAGACGGGCAGCTTAGGAGCGGTAGCTTGTACAGGATGCCATCAATCCAGAGATTGTCGAAGGTTTTGGCAACGTCGAGGAAAACTGAGCCGTTTAGAATCTTTTAACCGAAATTCAAGGTCGTGCTATGCTTGGGTCTAATCCCAAACTGCTCGTCTCGCGTCAGTCAGCATTCGTTTACTACATTTAAGATTCTAGCTAATAGCATCTTTTCAAACAGTTTACCAGTCGTGTCGAAGATATTAATGGGCCAATTGAAAAAGGACAGTGCCGGACCCTTGCGCGATTTAAGGCCAAAGATAAATCGAGCGTGCTTCCACACTTGGGATAACTGTTTGGTTGCGGAGAACCGCATTGAAAATCTTTCCCAGGAGGGAAACAACTCGCTGTGGAAGATGCTTTAAAGCTCTTTCCGGAATACCGTTTAGGCCCGGCGCCTGCGGACCTGGAGCCCCCTGATGGCTTCGTGAACATCGTTGGGGTTGGTTAGATTGGGTTTGCTGTCGGGGGTCAAGAAGTAAGACCTCAGCTCCACGTCAACCATCTCAATAAATGCCGGGACCGAGGGATCGGTCAACTGCTGAAACTGAGTCTCCAGACTGTCGGCAAGGACTTCGACTTTCTCAGAGTCTGACAGCGCGTTTCCCGCCGGAGTGACAAGGGGGAGATGGAGAAGGAACTCTCATCAACCGTTTGGTCATCTTCCATAGCGAATGGTCTTCGGGATCGAGGGTTTTGTGTGTCGCACTCCACTGGTTGTGTCTCTATTCGTTGAGTAGGCGGCTCATCGAACCCGGCTCTCAGAGCGGAATCCGTGGTGATCTGCCACTGTCTCCGCAGCCGATCCTTCAGGCGTATCCCATCCTGACTGCCAGGAGGTATAGGAGGCCGTGATTCGTCATGCGGGAGATCCTTGGGCGTAGACGCTGCCAGGACCTTCAGAAAGGCGCCAAAAAAGTTCTCAACGCACGTGTCCATTGTCATCTCGTTGTGCAATTGCGGATCGAATGGAATTAGATCTTCCAAGTGAGTCTGGAAATTGGCCTAGTCAGTGCGCGTGAAATTAGGGCGATCCTTTGGGTGGTGAAGGGAGGAGCGACACGCAAAATGAATGAGAACTGGAAGGTGGTCCGAGGTTGTGGTTGACCACGAAAACAGATACAACGGGAATGAGACATTTTTGGTTATCACAATGCCCAAGATATTGGGAGTAGAGTAGCAGTTGTATGGGTTGGTGGTTGGGGAGTTCGGTCCAAACATCAGACAGAAGTTCTCGTCGGCATAATCAAGTAGGTGTTTCCCCGTCTCATGCTCAGCCGCGAGTTCCAATCCGCGTGTTTGGCGTTGACGTGGCCAGCCATCAAGACCGGCAATCCCCCGCCGAAAGAGGCAGTCAGGTCCGCTCCGAAAAGTGTGCTGGGAGGTGAAATGTAAGCCTAGACATGCGCCTATTGGCTGTATCGGACGAGACACCGATTTCCGGCGGTTGCGACTCCATGGCTGTGGGCTTGGGCGACCCACTTGTCCAAAAAGGGGCGGCGGGCCCAGCCAATGCAGCAACATATTGCCGACAGCAGCTATTTCGCCCGTGACTAATGAGATCGCGGGCAGAGGCGCGGAACCAGAGTCATGTGCTGTGTATCTGTTGGTGGGCTCGATCGAGTCGCTCGAGCCTGCCATTCGTTGACTTCGCGCTTGTCCGCGATCCAGGTGGATAGACGTTGGGAGGCTGTGGGCCCACCACCAGGTACGGTGAGGCTTGTGATTGTCGGTACAGTCCTAAGTGGATCCAAAAGGCCCACTCCAATGCAAGCGCTGCCAGCGCTTTGGACACACGCAGCGTAACTACTGATACGCAACCCAGTGCTTCTCGTGTGGCTGCGGGTGAAACCAAACGGCGAACTACCGTGGCTGTGTAAAGTGGAAGGAAGCGAACAACGATCTTTTAAAGTAGGAGCCCGAGCGTGGCTGAAAAAGTGTTGCCAAAAGCCAACCTTCCGCTCCGAAACTCAGTGGGCCGGGCCATTTGACTTGCAGTTGTACGTGGGCGGTGGGCGGAATCACATCGTCCAAGGGGGCGTGTCGTCAAAGCTACCAACACACCACCCACCAACCGAAATCCAAATCCCTCTCCTCAGCCGTTCACGGAGGCGCTCGAGCAGCCTAATGACCACCACCAGGAAAACGTCCAGGCTTGTGAAGCCTGAGAACAAAAACTACAGCAGCGCCTAAGCCGGTTACTAGGAAGGCCAAGAACAAAGCAAGACCGAGTATCAAACCCGAGGCCGCCAAATCCACAACACCCAACCTGGTGGTCCCCACACATACTTCCATCTCCCCACTCGAGGAAATTTCTGATCTCAATCACATTCCTCCGCAAGCATGTGTGGAGCTATTTCGTCGACTATTCACGTCCATCTACACAGTAGCTAGCTGCCCAGCTCTACACCACCCAACCCACAGCATCGTCCCTGCCGACCATACCCAACACGGTCGCGAATCTGCCGCTAACCAGCTAAGCCAGTAAACGGACCAGCACCGAGTCCCTCCCCTTCACAGCAGCTCCGGGACCAATCCTCTGACGGAACAGACACACTTGTTATCGTGGCATTACTGCTGCAGTACTCAATACTGTACAGACTACCTGACTACAATAAACATCTGTATATATGTTGGTGCTGTAGTTGTTACACCATAACACTCCTACAGTACCCCACATATTTGGTAACCCCGACGAAGCGCCACATAATTGGTGACCCCGACGAAGCGCCATATATTGGTGACCCACGACGGGAATAACACTGATTTATACTCACCATGACGGAAACAACAGACCAACAGAGAAACTCCGCGAGTTGCGGCACTACACCACGCACCACATCTAACGAACGCCTCATCACCAACAGGAGTAATAGCACCACATGGCGCACCTCCGACCAACCGCATGCACAAGCCCCTCTCACTCGCTTGCAGTCGACTGGACCTCTGCGTCTCTCCGGTCTACCGGGTGCCCAGGCAGCATTCACCACCTGTAGTCCACCGGACCACTCTGCGCATCTCCGCCAACCGACTACTCAGGCATTCGCCCGCCAATAACCGGTCGCCCACGCCGCATTGCTCTTGACCATTTGACCCGCACAACATGGACCCAGTACGACACCACCGCTAAAACCGGCAGCCCTCCAGCCCAACCCCACAACGCTCCAGCCACAGCAGTTGCACCACCGCGGACTAATCCGCTTCAGTCGCACCATCCACTTCCCAGTTCATTACCTAGGTCCTATTCTCCGCATTGGGGTGATGTGGGAACACCCACATGGCCACAGGCCGCCTTGCGGACCTGCCGCTAACCAGCTCAGTCATCAACCGGACCAGCACCGAGCCGCTCCCCCTCACAGCGGGTCTCGGACCAATCCTCCAACACAACAGACGCACTCGTAACACTGCATTGCTGTTGCAATACTCAGTACTGTAGACTTACATGAGTACAATAAATATCTGTGTATATCTAGGAAGTGTGTCATCCCCATTGTGTGTGTGAAACTAGGAAAAATGGTATGTAGTCAAACACAACTGTGTCACTGAGGTGTATTCAATGACTATATAATGAACAACTACATGTTTCGGCCTGTACTGGCCATCTTCAGATTGTCTCAGGGGAACTTAAGATCTTACTATAAGCCTGCGCACGCACGTGGTGTAGATATCTCTACATATGGGCCTCTTTAGCAAAAACAAAGCAAAACAACAACAAAAACGGGAATCAAATAAAAACAACACAAAACAAAAACCAAAAACAGATGCAGAAAAATAGAGCTGTTGTGGGGGTGTGCTCGGCAGATATGAAGTTCTGTGGTCTGCGGAGGCCTGTTCTCCGTCCTTCTCCTTAACTATGCTGCGTTGTGGGGGGCTCGAGTGACCTTGGGTGCGAGATTCCCTTGCCTATGGGGACAGAGATGTGTGTATGAGTAGTGTGGTAGATTATTCTAGTCTAGTTATGCATAGGATGATTCGTCTGTATTGGGAAATATGAATATAAATGGCTGGGGAATTACCTATGCTCCGGGTGTTAGTGTGTTCCCGTTCTTTCCGGTTTTATCCCCTGGTGGGTGTGAGTCCACGTGGGTGGCGGCGCTCACTGTTGTTGTTGCCATGTGCTGTGTATATTGTTGTTATACTGTTGGTTGGGACTTTTTGTCTACTGTGTGTATCTGGTTCTTTCACTGTATTGTAAGTGTTCACTGCAAGGCATTTGTTGTACTATTAATTTGAGCTATATTACGTATTTCCTTTCCCCTATAGTAAGCGTACTGTGTTATTTACGCTATATGCGCGTACTGGCTTGTTCCTTCTGTGTGGTGGTGTCTTCTGCACTGTTGTACATTGCCACTGTTTCTCAGATCCTTCCTTGTTGGGGAAAGGTTTCCGGTGGTCCTGAGTTGGGATGGGTCATTGTCCTTCTCTCGGCTGGTCGGGGTATTGGTAGGGACTGGGTGGTTAGGCTTATTTTATGGCTATTGGAGTTTTTTTGTTTTTGTTTTATGTTGTTTTTATTTGTTTCCCTTTTTTTGTGTGTGTTTGCTAATAAGGCCCTATGTAGAGATCTCTACACCACGTGCGCGCGCAGGCTTATAGTAAGATCTTAAGCTCCCCTAAGACAACCTGAAGATGGCCAGTACAGGCCGAAACATGTAGTTGTTCATTATATAGTCATTAAATACACCTCATGTGACACAGTTGTGTTTGACTACATACCATTTTTCCAAAAATCTGTGTATATGTTGGTGCTGTAGTTGTTGAAACCTGATGGCACACGGCGACGCACAGTAGGGGAAGTGAAGGGGAAACATGCGAGTGAAGTGGGTAGCCAGTAGTCTTGCACTCTACCTCAAAACATGGTGTCTCCAGCGTTACTACCATTACTACCGCTGATGCGCACACCTCGGCTGCCAGTAGTCGACTGAACTGACCCCCCCCCCCTCCGGCCAATTTAAATGGACTCGTCCGTTTCGCTGAATGACTAAATCTGGTTTCTGCGCGTGTGCCATCACGTTTCAAACGTGCTCTACTCCATAACAACCTTACAGTATCCACAAGTCTCAAAAGTGCATTGCCGTTCTTCAAAATAACCCGCAAATGGACCATGGTTCATTCAGTTGAATCCTGTCTACATCCTCACCTGCACTTTCATTAATATCCATTTAATATTATCTTGCACCTAGGTCTGAAAAGTGGTCTTATCCCTGTCGATTTTCCTTTACAATATCGTATTCATTACTTTGTGTTACGTCGTGCGTGCCAGTGCCACTGACTTCTAATTCTCATTGTTCAATGACACTCGTACTATTGTGTGGAGAGCATAATTGAAAAACTCCTGGCTTTGTAATTTCCTTCAATCGTCTGTTACTGCCTTTGTCTTAGTTTCGGACATATTCCGCAGTATCTCTCCTACAGCACTTTAATCTGCGTTTTTTCTTGGAGTAGAGTCATCTCTTACAGGAATTCGCGCCTTGATTCAGCGGCAGCTTCCTTCGTGCCTGTTCCTTAACCGCTGCTATGAAAGCTTATGTTTCGAGCCGCCGGTTTAATTCCAGCATCTGTTATTTCAGTCTGGTTCACTCCGATATACTTTACATGTACAGATATACATACAAGTATCAAACATTCTGATGAGTAAAATCAATTTTTTTTATTACTTTACGTGAAACATGGAATTAATGAAAAGTAGTTTTGGATTTCTCTGTCAGGACGCAAATGTTCTTAAGCAAATGAATATTCCATCCTAAGTTAATGAGGAAATGTGGAGGTAACGCTATTTCTGCTAGAAGGAAAGTTGACGGGAGGAGAGTTGATGGAAGCCTGTTTCAGAGTTTCTTAATGATGTGTGGGTTACAGAAGTCTGAGAGGCTGAGGTTGGTGTACCAAGCCAAATTGTTTTCCTTTCACATAAAAGTTGTTTAAACAACAAACCTCCTACAATTTGTGTTTTCACAACTGAATTAATGTTGAGTTAACTCATGCTGTCAGACAGTTTGCCTGTACAGACAACTCATCTCTGGATTTCCACTAGAAGTTGTTATTGACTTTTGAGAAATGAGAATCTTCATTTTCTGTTACTACTCGTAATTACGATTCTAGAGGTTCCATTTTATTTATTAATCTGACTGTCATTATTCCTGAGGTTTGACAGTGTAAAATTTTACTATGGAGCTTGTACAGACGAAACTTATTAAAATAATTTGAGTTATTTATTTGTTCACAGTACAGTTGTGTTGCGTAGGTGTATGAATGACAATAATTTTAGCTTTAAAATATCTGATAGAAGACTGTTGTAATTTATTCCAAAATACTGTGACTGAAATCTTATGAGGAAATCCATGCAGCTGTACTAGTATTCGAACAGGAAACCTCCCTAAAAATCCTTTTAGGTCAGTTACATTTGATTCTCTGCTGGTCTGGTACACTTATAAAGTAAATGTTTTAAACAGATTAAAGATAAATGGTTCTTGCATTTCCCACATTATTTATATGGCTATTTAAAGTAGAATAAAATTTTGGAACAAGGGCACTAGGATATGTGAAATGTGCTGAGGAGAAGGTTTGTGAAATAAGCGTGTGCTGAACTCATATTCATGAGGTGGCGGATTTGTGCCAGTTTTCATCATATGTCAGTTTCACAGGGGATTACAGTAGGATGTAGAGGAATGTGATGGTACCTTTTAAAAACTTCTCTACTGAAGAAACTGGCATACTTGGCAGACTCTCATATTGGGGGTACTTGGATCAAATTTCATGCCATGATAATGTGTCATGATGAAAGTGTCTTCTTTTCTTACCGCATTTAAGGAAATTCATGAATATCTTATAATGGGCCACCATTCCTTCCATATCCCTCCGGAGTTACCAGCTCTGGTCATATTACTTTGATGCTAGTACCACAAGAAATTTATTTAATACAGCATCGTAAATAATCGGGTACACAGGCAAATCCCAAGATATGCCTTAACTAACTGTAGAAAAGTCTGACTGGTGAGAAGTCTCATAATGTTTCTGAACACCAGCAGCCCATTTGCAACAAAGACTGTCTGGTGTGTACTTGAAAGTTTACGACCAACTTCTTGGATTGAAAGGCTCACTGGTTGCGTGTTTTTTGTGTACTCTTGAAGGCCTGTGTGTGGTGGTGGTAGTGTATTTACCATCTCGTCACTCAGTCGCACACTGTTTCTTTATTAACAATGAAATATATCAAGTAACTGCATTTAAAATTCACTAGGTAACTGCATCACGAAATTCAAATAATACCAGAGCAGGATAGGTAATTTAGTTACCTGGCTGGCTACCGTCTAAATGGCCGGTGTTGAATTCAGGTAGGTTCAGTTGTTCTATTTTTGCCGCTATGATCAGAATGGCTGTGAATCCCCACCCCAACCTTCACCAACAGTCGTACTGACTTTTCCCCTGGTTCCAAGTGGCTGATGAGTGCTGGAGGAACTTTACCTCCAGACGCCCTTAACTTTCTGGTACGCGGCTTAAGCACAGGAACAATTCTGTCTCCAGGTTTTTCTGAACTACAGTGCAAATGAGTAGATATATGAACTGCTTATTGATTAATGTTTTCATTAAATTACTTCTCCTAAATAAGAAAACAATCCAGGCTTATGAAAGTTGGGTCACTTCTATTAGAAATTCCTTAAGTGTAGTCACTTTGCATCTGAAACTTATCTGGCTGTAGGCCTGTAGAAAATCTTTTACACATGCAGGTTAGTAAAGTTAAATATGCACATACTATATATATATATATATATATATATATGTGTGTGTGTGTGTGTGTGTACATACACACAAGTATACAAGTATTATCTCTCAACATGCTAGATTTCACATACTTTTTGGAATATTTTGTCAGGTAAACTGTGAAATATAAAATACGAGTAAATACTGTATAATCAAGTGTATTTTACTGTAGAACTATGTTGCCATACAATTAATATATGGGTCTCGTAACAGTTTCCGGATGATGTGAATGTAAGCTGTATTGTGGCCGTTTCAGAAGTGCATCATGCCTCTACACAGTGCTGTCACTTACAAACAGGAACTACTTTACCATTGAAACTCCTTTAAAATTTGAAATGGTCTGTGACCGCTTTACATTCTCTGAACCGTGCATCTGATACACATACATGAAAAAGACCAACAAAATGCACCTTTATCTCATTCATTTATTCCAATTAAAGTTAAATGAAAAAATTTAATTGGAATAAATTAAAGAGATACAGGTGCATCTTGTTGGTCTTTTTCATGTATCTGTGACCTCTGTCACCTCACCTGTAGTGGCTGCACAAATGACAGAATATTCGTAACAACCATATTGTGTGCATACAAGGTATGTGCGTGCATGCCTGAGCAGACACATTTGGTGAACTTTACATTACCAGATAACCATCTTCTTTCATGATGACTTTGTCAAAACTGTTGTAAATTTGAGATATCCCAGAGTTGAATCTCGGACCACAGAGAAGTTCTCTCGAGATTCCCCAAATTTTTTCATATTCAGACGGTAATGCCTGGGTAATATATTAAAATTAATTTCTTCAGCTTCCTTCCCATTTATCATTAACAGTAGTCACCCAGTCATTTCTCATCATATAGCCTTGCAACTGAAGAAACATCATTAATTAAAACAGGAAAAAGCCCATAATGATATTTTTAATCCATATGAATGTGTTGTCTCCAACAGCCAATGGAATCCATGAAAGAGTGTTAGGTTAATTTTTTTTACCATGAGAATTAACGACTAGAATTGAAGTTGATAATGAAAATAATACAGTCAGATGTACAGGACTAAGAATTCTGAAAAGTATATAGCGTTTTATTTTTAAGGTGAGTTACTGGCTGTTAGCATTAACATGTTCTATAGCTTATTTTGTTATTCCTGGAGAGATGGTGAATAATTTATGCCCTTGTTCCAATTCATTTGTAGGAAAGTTTTTCTATTAGTATGCAGAACAGGAATGCGACAAGGATTTTAATTTGTTGGTGTGGTCCATATGTACAATGGGCTTTCTGACCACAAGGCACAGCTAATAGTGATAGAAAATATTGTTCTTGCAAAACAAAGAAATAATATCCCCACAAAGAGGGACATTAATGACCAAAGTATACTGGAATTCCAATTACTACTAAGTCATGAAAATTGGGAAGAAATTTTTATGGAGGATGATGCTAACAGGATGATGCCAACAGGATTATGGCTAACAGGATGATGCCAACACCTTTTTCAATAAATTTTTAAATATATATTTAAGGATTTTGCACTCTTGCTTTATTAAGAAACATACAGACTGCAATACAGTTTCTAAACCTTGGATAGCCAAAGGGATAAAAACATCTTGTAATTGAAAGAGGGCGTTATATCTGAAGGTGAGGGATAACAATGAAATGGAACGTAAGTTATATTACAAACAGCACTGCAAAATATTATCTAAAGTTATAAAGGAAGCAAAAAAACTGTATTATAAAGAAGTTATTAGTAAGGCAAAAAATAAAATGAAAACCACATGGAATATCATACATAAAGAAACAAGTAAGTGAACTAATGAGAATAACTTTAAATCATTAAGAATTAATGATCATGCAGTGTATAACCAAATAACCATTGCAAACGAACTTAACAATTATTTTTTAAATGTATCAGGGAGTATTAGTAACAAAAGAATTAATGAAAAAGAAGAAGAGGCAAGTCCACTACAAAATTTATTTCAATACTTTAATCAGCCATTCAAAGACGTTAGTTGGCCTTATACCTCCACAAAAGAAATAAACAAAATAATAAACTCACTGAAGGATAAGAATTCCAGTGGGTATGATGAGATCTCAACAAAAATCATAAAAATAAGTAAACCTTTTATAATCTCTCCCTTAATAAATATATGTAACAAAATGCTTGCCCATGGTATCTACCCTGAAAGATTGAAATTCTGATTAATTAAGCCTATTTACAAAATTGAGACAAATCTTCTCCATCTAATTATAGACCCATCTCCCTATTGCCTGAATTTTCTAAAATTTTTCAAAAAGTCATATACAGAAGATTATTAGGTCATCTGAATAATAACGTTACATCAATTTGGTTTTCGAAGCAAAGTGTCAATATAACAGGCTTCTTATATATTACTAAATGAAATACTGACAGCATTAAACAATAAACAGATGGTGGGAGGAATATTTTGTGACCTCCATAATGCATTTGACTGTATTAATCATGCTGTGCTATTAGGGAAAATGAAATTCTATGGAGTATCAGGAAAATTTTACAATTTAGTAAAATCATATTTAGATGGAAGATATCAAAAAGTAATTTTAAGTCATAATAGTATTGAATCTACCTGGAGAAAATAAAACAGGGGGCCCCACAGGGTTAAATTTTGGGACCCATTCTTTTTCTAATCTAATAAACGACTTGCCAAATTTAGCATCCATTGGAACCAAAATCCTTTTGTAAGCAGATGATACCAATATAATAGTAACTAGTCCAAATGTGGAAAATTTTGAAACAAAAATAGATGAAATATTTGGAGATATTAATGATTGGTTTAAAGTAAACCAATTAATATTAAATTATAATAAAATATGTTACTTACAATTTAATATGAAAAACAGCAGGGATATGATTTGAAACTTAACTACCAGGGTAATTATGTCAAAAGCTCATCAAGTACAAAATTTTGGGGTTTGATCATTGATAACTCCCTATCATGGAAGAATCATATAGACCAAATGATGTCCAAATTGAATACAGCATGTTTTGTAATACGAATGATACAAGCTATAATGTCTCAAGAAACTTTAATAATGGTTTATTTTGCATACATATATTCAATTATGAGTTATGAGATAATTTTCCGGGGGAATCAACCATATAGTGGAAAGATTTTCAAAATTCAAAAACGGGCGATTAGCATCATCACAAATTAAAGAATGAGAGATTCATGTAGGGAACTGTTCAAAAAATTAGAAATTCTGCCCTTATATTCTTAATATATCTTTTAACTATCAGAATTTTTATAAAAAAACATTTATTTTATACAAATAATCAGATCCATAGTATGCATACAAGGTTTAAAACTAACTTACATCTGCCCACAGCTAATTTAACAAAGTTCCAAAAGGGAGTGTACTACTCAGGAATCAAAATTTTTATCAACCTTCTTCACAATTTAGCTAATGAGATAGTACTGTTTCAAAATGCTTTAAAGAGGTTTTTACCCATAAATTCCTTTTATAATAGTGAAGAATATTTTAATTATCAGAGATATTCCACTGAAAACTGAAGTGAAAATTTGGTTTTAGGTGTTTTATTATTTGTATGTTATTATTTATTACTAAGATTCTCCCAAGACTGTGTATATTTATGTTAGAGAGTACATGTGTGACTATGTCTATATCCACAGGATTGTATCCTAATTTGGATTTATAGAATGTGAATAAATTACAGTTACAATTACAAGAACAGAATACTTCTACAGCTTCACAGACTCTGAAGAAGATGAGTGGAAGTTTTGTACTAAACAGTAGCAATGTGTTGTGTAATGCAGTCTTAAACATTGTCACTTAAGTAGAAAAAACAATCAAAATTAAAGTAATAAATTTTATCCTTGCACTGGTAAATACTCCAGTGCAGAAATGTGGAAAGTGGACATTGTAGAAACACATTTTGAGGACCACAGTGATGTACCACTTAATTTTCACACACCTTAAGGGCCCTGTAATATGACAGTTGTTCAGACTCAATTCAATTAATGTGCATGCAACCTCAGGGGCAAGAATTTATCATGATCCATGGTGGTGGTGGTAATAGTATTAGTAGTTAGAAGTATTAGTAGTTGTAGTAGTAGCAGCAGCAGTATGTTTTATATAGCATGCAAAATATCAGAGTTCTACTGCATACTCTATTTAAATTCATGTACATATTAAATGGCAGGATATTTCCTAGGACAGTG
>Ga0136643_10008312_pt1 | contig 15149 bp, 17 predicted proteins | sample TergutLab28metaG_FD_96883 | JGI IMG/M metagenome (GOLD analysis project Ga0136643, IMG submission 96883) | Labiotermes labralis P1 segment gut microbial communities from Petit-Saut dam, French Guiana - Lab288 P1 (version 3) (version 3) | ecosystem: Host-associated > Arthropoda: Insects >... | reverse complement strand
GCAGGGTCTGTGCTGTAGCACAGACCCTGCTTGCAAAGGGTAAACCCCTTGACCCCAGAATCAAAATGCGACTATGTTTTTCTCGTTTACCCCCCCCCTTTTTTTTCTTCTCTCTTTTTTTCTCTCTTCTTCTCTCTTTCTTCTTCATCTTTTTTAAAACCCCATAATAAAAATATCACTTTGTTAATATTTTTTTGTTCTCAAAACAAAACACATAACTTTACTTAATTGCTTATTATTTTGTTAAGAGTTCCGCTGATAAAAACAAACCTCAACACAAAAACTTTAACCTTCACCCAAAAACCAAAAACCACCCCAACTTAAAAATTTAATCAGTCACCCAAAACTAAAACAAATCCAATTCTTCAAAACTTCCAATTCTCCAAAACTCTTCCTCTCCCATCTCTTTCCACATCCTCATTATTTACTCCAAAAAATATATCTGCAAAGCATAGATTGTGTGACCACAATCGTAATTTTAAACAGGGTTGCACCCTGACCCACTATAAGACCTCTTGAGTAAAAAATCATAATTTCCGTAAAAACGATTCCATTACCTCAATGTTCATAAAACTAAAATCTAGACATTTTTAAACCATACATACATAAACCATCCAGACATTTATATAAATTTCTCTGCATCAGAACTTTTAAAATAACAAAACATAAATTTCTTTTTTGGTCATCTAAAGACATAACAGTCTTTTTCATTTACACCCCAACAACATAAACAACTACACCCCAACAACAACATAAACCTCACTTTAAAATCTCAGCAATATTTTTACACTTACATTTTCATCTTCATTTCTTTTTCATTATCCTTTTCATTTTTGCTTTTTAAAACAAACCAACAAAATTCTCCCTTGTTTGTTAGCTTGTTTTAAAACCTGTTTTAAAACCTGTTTTAAAACCTGTTTTCGGAGGGCTGGAGAGAGCTTGGGGCGGCGGGTTCAACAGTAACTCGACAGGAGAAATAATCAAACTCGACAGGAGAAATAATCAAACTCGACAGGAGAAATAATCAAACTCGACAGGAGAAATAATCAAACTCGACAGGAGAAATAATCAAACTCGACAGGTTTATGTTGATTTGTCCTAGTTATTGTGTTATAATACTTAAAAACTATAAACTTCGGAGGATGCAATGCTACAATCTCGACTGAACTCCAGTAATTGGGTTGTAAAACAAAATGCGCTAAATGAGATGCGAACATACGACATGACCTTACAAGAATTACGGTTATTTAGTGTTTATTTGAGCAAAATTAACCCTCGGGACAAAAACACCAGAATGGTGCGCTTTCCACTCGCTGATTTTCAAGCCATAATGGAATTTAAAAACTCTAATATATCGTATTTTAAAAAAGTGGCTAAAAACTTGCTGTCAAAAATAATTTTTGAACCCTTGGAGGGAGGAGGTTTTGATTCCTACACTATTTTCAATAGGTTTAGGGTGATGCCTGACGAAAATGGAGAATGGTATATTGATATAAATGCTAATGAGATTGCCCTGCCTTTGCTTTTTGACTTCCAAGGTCGATATTTTAAATATGAATTGTGGAATGCTCTAAGACTAAAGAGCAAAAACCAGCTAAGGATGTACGAAAGTTTAAAACAATATGAAAAAATTGGCTACAAAATAATTTCTATTGAAAAACTAAAAGAAACATTAGGTATAAGCAAAGAGGACTATCCTAGATTTAATACTTTTAAACAAGATGTTATTGACGTATGTCAAAAAGCCCTATCTGAAAACACTGACATATCTTTCACGTACGAGCCTCATGGCAAAAAAGGGCGAGGCGGTAAGATTTTGGAGCTAAAATTTGCGATTACCAAAAACAAGAATTACATAGACCCTCTTTCGCTAGATAAATTCATAGAATTGAGCAATAAAGATGTAGATAAAGATGTCGAATATAATTACGAAGAGTTAAACCTTGACGACATAGACGAAAACGGTAGCTTACACTCAACAGGCACATCACCAATTTATGAAGAGCGTATCAATTTCCTAATGGAGGCTTGCGGTAATGAATTTTCACGAGAGGAAATGATAGTTTTGTATGGTATAATGCAGCAAAACGTTCCATATATACACCAAAATGCTAACAGAAGCCATGATTTCTTGCAACAAAAATATCGTGAATTACAGTTAAATGACAAAAAATCTAAAATAAAACATAAATTCAATTATTTCAAAAAAATGATAGAAAACGAGGAAGGTTAGGTTGTTGCAATGAAAACTATACGACAAATTGCTGATGAAATAGGTGTGAGCAAACAGGCTGTGTACAAGAGGGTGAGGGGTTCACTGCATACAGATGTGGCTCCGTATATGGATATGGTAAATGGTGTTACGTATATATTGGAGCAGGGAGAAAAACTTATAATAAAAGCTTTTTTAGAAAATAATCAAGATAAAGATGTACATAGGAGCGCATACAAGGAAGTGCATATGGAGCGCATACAAGGAAGTGCATATGGAGCGCATACAAACAGTGAGGAAGTTAGTTTTTTACGAGAACAAAACAAGTCCATGATGGAACAATTGATTTCAAAAGATAAACAATTGGAAGACGAGCGAATACATAGTCGCGAGCAAGCTGACAAACTTTCTGACTTGGCTACTCAACTTGCAGAACTGTCGCGTAACAACCAAATGCTTCTGGGGGCAGAGCAAAGTAGAAACAACCCTGTGTTGCTAGGTGAAAGCTTGCCACGAAAAGATGAAAAAGGTCAAAAAAAAGGATTTTTCCAAAAACTATTTGAAAAGGTGAATGCTGGCAAGAGTTCGTGAGAAAAAGATTGTTTGGTATAATAAATTTGCTCAACTTGACAATTATCCCAGATAGGGGCATGATGTTTTCACACAATATAAAGTGACTAAAAATACTTGTCGTTAAAATACAAATAAGTTCGAACAAAAGGGTAATTTATGGTTGAGGTTGAAGGAAGATTTCTTGATTGGGCATAAGGAAAAGCCTTCTCAATATTGATAAGCTTTAAGAATTTAGTAAGCAACGGCGACTTTGAGTATCTAGAAAAAACAAGGATGGTAAAGCTAAATTTGGAGATATGCTAGCCAAGGTAAGCCTGTGATATATCAGAAAGAGGGTTTGGTCTATGCCGACAGAGCAATTTAAATATGCTGAGCAGTTTTTCGAGTGGGATACACACAAAAACCTCTCCAATATCGAGAAACACGGCATACCATTCAAAGAAGCGGCTACAGTATTTAGTGATGATAACGCAGATGTTATTGAAGATGAAAGAGATTACGGTGATGAAAAGCGTTTTTAGGGTTGTCGGGTTCAGTAAAAACACGCGCCTTTTAACCGTGATTCATTGTTACCGTGAGGATGAAACGATAATCCGTATTATTTCAGCTAGGCGGGCAACCAAAACCGAAATGGGCGATTATGGAGGTGCATTATGAGTATAAACAACATACCGATCGACTTGACTGATATTCCCGAAGTAACCAGCAAGGACTTTGCTAGAGCAAGGAAAAACCCCTATGCAAAGCGTATCAAGGAAAATGGTTACTCTATCACGATTCACTACAGCCCCGAAGATGTGGCAGCGCAGATACAAGGAAACGTAGATAGGATGCACGGCATGGATATATCTGACCTTGACGATGACGAGCGCAGAGCCTTTGAAAAATATTTGGAATCAAACAAGGAATATCTCGCAGAATCCCCGTGATAATAACCGAATTGCACCTTATAAAGGCTCTAAAAATTCCTTCAGGCTTCGCAAAGGTGATTTTAGAATAATATTTTCTTGGATAGATGATGAACAAATTCTTGTCGAAAAAATAAAGCCCAAAGGGGACGTCTATAAGGGAGTGTGATATCATGGAACTGACTTTGGAAATGAAAGAAATAGCAAACCACCTAGCAAAGCATTTGAGTGAACAGGAAAAGTTTGTTGTTTTAGAGGTTATGAAACGATTTTTGCCAGACCACATTGCCACTGAGGAAGACTTACGAGACATAGAAATAGCAAGAGAGGAGTATCGAAGAGGTGAAACCACCAGTCATAATGACATAGATTGGGATTAGGTTTATTATAACCCTATCGTTACACCGATAATATACAAACAAACAATCCCCTTATGTTTAAGAAAGCTATTTGTTTTGTTTATCTGGAGTTCGATATTTGAATTACAAATATATATTTGCCCAACTTCAGAATAAGACAAATCGATACTTTGTTCCTGAAAAACAAAATTGCAGAAATCATCATTCTGTGTTACAATGTAACACAGTTACAAAGAAATCAAAAAGGAGTTGATGGTCATGCAAAAAAACATGACACTTAGCCTTAGAATGTCAGAGGATGAGTATTCTGCGATGAGAGCCTTTGCGGAGTTTGAGGGAGAAACAATGACCTCTCTTATTCTACGAACCATTAGAGAAAAGATGGAAGATTGGGAAGATGTGCGAGATGCAGAAGAAATACTTTCTCGTAATGAACCTGCTGTTTCTTGGGAAGAGGTTCAGAGAAAGGCAGGTCTATAAATGTATCATGTTCAATTTACAAGCGAAGCGGAAAAACAATTTCTAAAGCTAGATAGATTTACGCAGAAACAGCTACAACGGTACATTAACAAGAATTTGAGTGGTACAAATAATCCAAGACAATCAGGAAAGACATTGAAGGGAGAATATAAAGGCTTGTGGCGGTATGATGTGGGAAAATATAGGCTTATATGTAATATTGAGGATAATGTCCTTCGTATCTTAGTTGTTAAGGTCGGACACCGTAGAGAGGTGTACAGGTAGATAGATAAGGACAATATTTAGGTGCTAAAGCCCAACCAACTCATCACACAACCCTTTAACCACCTCATCGTGCGTAATCACAATTATAATCTTATCCTGCTTAATCTGTTGTAGATACTCAACAAGCCTCTTTGTGGTATCTACATCAAGCGCGGAAGTGGGTTCATCAAAAATCATAATGGCAGGGTCTTTATGCAACACTTTCAAAATAGACACCTTTTGCTTTTCTCCGCCAGAGGTGTTGGTATTATCTTCGTTAAGAGGAAAGTCTAAGCCATTTTTAGAAATAAAGTCTTGCATACCTAATGTTTGTATGTGATTGCTTAGGGATTGGTCTGCGCTATCAAAGCCACTCTCACATCCAAAGCGCAAATTAAACAACATTGAATCCTTTATAAGTGTTGGCTCTTGCTCTGCAAAACCTATTAGGCTGCGTCTAGCATTAACCATGTCTATATTACGAATATCTATACCGTTATAGGTTATGTTGCCGCTATATTCATCAATATATAAGCCCATGATTAAGTTTATAAGGGTAGACTTACCTGTTCCATTTGCACCTGATATGGCGTATATCTTACCTTTTGTGAACTTGGCGTTGAATCCATCAATGACTTTCTTGGAGTTATATGACTTGGTGTTCGTCTTGTCATTGCACTGCTCTATATCTGTCCTGTTGTTGCTATATGGTTCAAAGGTTGTCTTGTTATAATTGCGCGGCTCGGTTTCCTTGTCTTCTGCTTTGCCTTTTAATCTACCGTTTGTGCTATCAGAACAACGGAAGTCTTTGCTGTCGTTTATAGCATATGAAAATACAACATTGTGCAATTCAATCTCGTATATGCTATTAATAACCTCCGTGCCACAACCTTCTATCCTCTCATCCAATATCTCTTTAATCCTATCATAAGAAACCAGCGTATGCTGATATGAAGCTCCTAGCCCAAAGAAATATCTACTAGAGCCTAATATCATGTTAAAGTAGCTTGTAAAGATGGTAAACATGCCTATGGTAAAATCTCCAGATAAAACCATTAAGCCTCCTACCACAAATAGGGATATCTGAGCTAAGGTGGAGATGAAGCCATCTAATCCAGAATAGACATAGCTTACCTTTTGATTCTTTATAGCAGCACCTTTCATTTCTACAAAGCTACCATCTGTCCTTTTGCTCATTTCTGACTGTATAGAGTTTATTTTTATAAGCTTTATATACTTTAGTTGCTCAAATAGCTTTGAGAAGAACTTGCCCTGTGTTTCTCTATATACTAATCCTGCATTATATAATGGCTTTCTAAATACAAAGTATAGAATGGCGTATATTATAAGAAATCCCGCCAGCAATACAGCAACAAACCAGTTCATGGTTAGTAGTATAACAAAAGGAACGATAAGAGTAACTATGTTCACCAAAACACTTTGTAGGATTGTTATGCAGAATCCTACTAAGCTACTAGCATCACTGTTTATTCTCTGATTCAGGTAGGTGTTATCCTGCTTATTAATATAAGATAAGGATAAACCTTGTATATGCTTTATAACATCATGATTAAAGTTATAACTCATCTGTGTTTGCATCTTTACATAGATCAGGGATGTTACATAGCTCTTAAAGATTCTCAATATACTCAACCCACCAAAGATAGCACAAAAACGCAAAATAACCCCAACGTCTCCTCCTTCTATTAAGTGGTCAAGGAAGTTGCCTATGATGTAGGGGGATAGGATGGCTATGGTTGTGGCTAGTAAAGTTATTGTTATGTATAGTGATAGTTGAAGTTTATGCTGTAGGAGGTATTTTTTGCATAGGGTTAGGATTTTCATGAGCAATCCCCTTTTTAGATAAGTAGATAGTTATAGGTAAAAACTAAATGTATTTAAATCGCACATCCCCTCTACACAAGATTAACTGACATTAGCGACCATACTTTTTATAACCATCATAACCTTGTCTCTTGTCGCCTTATCAAGTGTCACCAGATTTCCATTGCCAAGCAATGCCCCTGCTTCGGAATTTGCAAACTCTTCTTTGCCTAAAGACCCTGCCAGCTTACGAATTTCTTTCAAGAATGCTATGTTGATTTCTTGGTTCTCTAAATCAACTTGATATAATTGTTCTGAAAGATTGAAAATGCTGCCCATAAAATCAGCACAGCTATTGAAAACAACCTTATCTTCTCGTTTATTATAGCCTATCTTGGATAGAGCATCAACTGTGTCAGGGTGATAGAACTCAACTTCGATTTCGCTATCATCATGAGATAAACAAAGTTGCCAGTCAAGGTTTAGAGCAGCCTTTACATTGTGTGCTAGCTTTTCATAAAGGGCATCTACACCAACCACTCCATCATCAAAATAACTTACGCAACAGCATGTTTGTCTGTATGGATTAAAGCAATTGGCTTCATACACAGCCTCCCTGTCTCCTGTAACCAAAATAACAGGTATATCATGAGAGCCTAGCCATCTTGTTTTTATCTCTACTTCGCCAATAGGAATGTTATAGCCCATTTTTTTATCAACAACAGAAATTCGCTTAAACTCATAACGGAAGGTATGCGCCAATATACCAGAGCTACCTTCCATACCATGATAACCAACCATTATGGCAAAGTCGTATTTTTCGTTAAAGCAAACACTTGGGGTTTGTGCGACTAGCCTGATGTTGCTTAAGTCGTTTCCGTTACTATATTTTGTTATTCTAGAGTTAATCATATTGCCTCTGTTGTGGGCATCACAAACGGTGATTTTGTCTACTCCATTTTCCAACAAGGCTTTTATATACAATTCTATCTCTTGGGTATATATTTCTGCGGATTCTTCTTCGTTTGATAAATCTTTGATGCCGATTATGCCTTCTATGTCGGCTATTATTAGGACGTGGGTCATGAGGATACCTCGTTTCTTGGTTGTGGTTAGAATTATGTATGCTAAAACTAGGGTAAGGTGATGTTGGATACCTTATATGATTTTAATTTCACTCTATATGCCTTAAAACATATAAACATAATAATGTTCCAATGCTACTTATCATTGTAAAAATAGCATTTGGAGAAACAATACTTTCGGCACTAAACAACGCTGAAACAACTGTCAGCCCCAACCCAATGTAACTTATCGCCAAAAAAGAACCCAGCTCTTCCATGGGGGCATAGCTATTTGTTAGCATACGAAATCTTATGCAATCCAAAACCTTAAACATTGCAATAAAGTAATATTTCACAAGCACATAGGCCATGCCACCAATTGCCCCAAGAATCAGTATTACCTGTAAGATATTCGATAAATAAAACAATACATCAAACCCAAAAAGTCCAAACGATACAACAAATGAGACCAAGTTAAGAATAGCCGAAATCTTAAACATTTTAAGGGCAACCAAGGTCTTGGAGTACACCTTCTTAGTTGAATGAGCTTCAAAGATTATTAGCCATAGTGCTATAATATGTATCATAACTAAAGTTAAGTTTACCGCAGTTAGCCAAGAAATATGGATTAAATTAACACCAATAGTGCCTACAGTGAGCAACAAACAACCCAAGACAAAAGGTACACTCAATGCATGTGCTGTAATATGCTTTTCGTAATATGCTATATCTTGATGAAGTTTATCTGTGTTTGTGTCTGTCATGGCTATGTCTCCTGCTTTTTTACCTGCGATAAAGTTAGTCTTCTGTCTCTGCTATCCATCCATTGTTAACACATGAAAATCAAAAACCAAGAATTACACTTGACTTAACTCCCTCTTCTTTTCAGCCTCACAATTCATATTGTAAAACCTAGGCAGTAGATTATGTACTTGATTCCTTATAGAGAAACATTCTGGTTTACATACGTCTTCATAGGATGGCAGACCTAAAGGACAGCCGCCGCCACACAATAAAGAGTATGTGCATTCTCTGCATTCAGGTATGGTTTCGATGTTTCTGGTGTATATGCTGTTTTCTTTGAATTTGAGTTCTGGGTGGTATGTGCCTACTGATAGTTCTTGTTTGCCTACTGCTGGTAGACATGTGTAGATAAGTCCATATGGGTCTACAAGGAATATGTTGCTATGTGCGCTACAAAAAGAATAGGTTGGTTTTAACTTTGAGCCTATGGTCATATTGTTGACTATAGGACTGAATCTGCCTATCATGGTATTATTTTGTTGTTTTTCTTCAGGAGAGAGATTGATACCTTGATTGAATAGCTGTGTTGTTATCTCTGTCTTTTCGTCGTTAGGAATACCAAATATTGTACCCATCTCGAAGGAGAGGTGTTTTTCGTATGCCCTGAATTTCTCAACCAAATTTTGTTGTAGCTTCTGACCCTCTGTAAAGTTGTTGCTATCTAGGTTCATTCTTATGCGTATAGGTATACCATTTTCAAGATATTTCTCTATGCCCCTCATGATTTTATCATATGTAGGTTTGCCATTGGCTAGATATCTGCGGCTGTTGTGGGTTTCTTCTTCTCCGTCTAAAGTTACCATTATGTAGGCAACATTAAGCTGGGATAGCAGGTCAAGGTATTCTTCCAGATAATAGCCATTGGTTGTGATATTAAACACTTTGCCCTTAGTCTTGGAAAAAAGATACTCCAAGGATGCTCTATTGGATGGCAACAAAGGCTCTCCGCCAAAAAGACCTACTGATTCCAGGCTATCTCCTGCCAATCTCAAAGCTGCATCAATCTGTTCTGGGTTTATAATTTCTCTTTTTACAGTGCTTTCACCCTCAAAACAATAAGGGCATCTAAAGTTGCAGTTATAGGTCATTATGAAGGTTATGTGTTTGCAGTTTTCTTTTTGTTTGTTATGTATTTCTCGTAGCCTGCTAATGACCTGATTCTTTAGGGTCATTTCTTCATCATGGTTGTTTACTAGGTAGCCTCGGGATTTTAGGTTGTTGTATAGGGCTACCTCTACTTCGGTTTCTGGGGTTATTTCATCAAGCCCATACCATCTTTGGATTATATCAAAGATGGGTTGACCTACTTTGTCCATTATGCCGTTGAGAGAGTTTATTATTAGTTTTTCTTCGTTGTTTATGTCTATGGGGATTATGTGGGTTGTTAGTTTCATGGGGTGTCCTCCAGATTAGCTTGTTATCTTCTTTATTTATAAAGTGCAGGACTGTATCAAGTCAAATTTTGCTTTAGCATAGAGCAGAAAGCTATAAATATTATTAAAAGGGGTTGGCTGGTCATTTTGATTATGTAGCGCAGACCAATCAGCCTAAGGGCATCTTGGCTTTATGGTCTAATGACGACTACTGGCCCTGGGCTTGGACCAGTACCACAGTTAATACCTATGCAAACTCCATTAATTGAAGTTCCACAACTGACCTCTATCACAGGATCGGCATTCATTGGTCTTATTGCATTTATTTCCTCATCAGTATTCCACACCAAATCAATTATAGGTGTCATCAAATTATCTTTATCCATAGCTAATTCCTCCTTTGTATCGTTGTACTTCAATAAGCCAACCCCTGTTTAATCAAGATAATGTTGTTTAATAAGATGTCGTTCGTCACTCTCCATTCCAAGCTTCCGCCCAGAACTTAAGAAGTTCATCTCCATCCTCATACAAAAACAATCTCCACTCTTCAATCATGCCATGAATATCTCTGCCATAAACATTTGCAAAATTATCAGTATCCCAATGAACTTGCATATATTTGTCTATGCCGTAAGTATCTATTAGGTATATTACAAATGAGGTCGCAGTCCAATATGTGTTTATATCAGTTATGTGATTGGGGTCATTTACGTTTGTGTAGCGTGTCCCAAATCCCACATTCTCTAAAGTGTAATCCTCGGCAATCCGACGAATGTATGCACCCATATGAAAACTCCATGAGCGCAAGAAATTAGCCCACTCTCTAACATTATCAACTGGCGGTGCAAACCCATCATCAATCATCATTTGCAAATGAGGAAAACTTTGAGCCTCATCGGTTTCATTAAACGCAATAGACATAAAATTTGCAAACCCTTCATCGAACGGATCCTCTAGCGGATATCCGACCATAAAATGCATCACCGCATGTGATATTTCGTGCGGTATAGTCATCAATATATCCCATGGTCTTGTTTGCATATTGAATATTGATATAACATCTCGACGATCATCAAACCCACCCGCAAATCTATTGTCAACACGATTATACATTAAGTGAAATGTAAGCTGTGCCGCCTCAAAGCTACGAAACTCATACACAAAATCAATAACAAAAACTGCTGCATCATGCATATAGGTTACAAGCAATATGATTTCGCTTAGCGGAACATTTTGGTCAAAATGGCTAAAGAAGAAATGATGTTCTCCTATATCGCTAGTGACAATAATTACATGACTGGTGTTGGCTTGGAAGTATTCAAGCCTTAGCGCCATATCCATCTCTTCGCCAAAGTAGCTATAGAAATATCGCTCTGCCACCTGATTGCCTGTTGCAATATCACCACCCATATATGTTTCGATCAGGTTTTCTAATAAATTATTTTCAGAAAGATGATTAACAAAGAGATATGCAATATCTATAGCTGTGTTCATCTCTACCGTAGCCCACTTTTCTGGGATAAACATAATATCGCCAAAACCAGCTACCGATGCAGGGCTATTAGTCGCAGGAGCATATAAACCAATATTACCTCTTATATAAACCTCTAGCCCAGCAGATAGCCAGATAGGCAGATCGCCCCTTGACATAGCATGGGTAAACCAACCAGCGGTGACACTGTTATCAAAATTCATGCTTAGTTCGTTGTTGGTGAAAGTATAGCTCCATGGGTCATCTGACGACGCATTTATTCTAAACTGCACATCTGATATCGTAATGAATTGCTCAAGCTCTTGCGCTATAGCTTCTACAGTGTTTACGAAGTTAGTATTAGAAACTTCGTCATCGCATCTGAACATATAGGTTCTTCGCCCCAGTTGGGTTGTGTGGGTGTAGCCTGTTGTGGTGGCTATTATGGAGTCTGTTTCATTGAAGGTAATATCAAGAGCAGGTATGATAATTTCTTCAACCTCATTCTCAACACCACCCTCCATCTCAGCGACATAATCACCCAAAACCTCATAATCATCTTCGCCACAGGCAGTAAAAACCACCAAAGACAACAGTAGCACAGCTAAAATCAACAATATCTTCTTCATGCCAACACACTCCTTAAGCAAAATCAATAATTTTTTAACCAAAATATAGACTTATGCCAAACCAAAACAAGAAACAGTATAAATTAAATTACCACATAGGTCTGATTGGAGGAGGCGAGCAACTAAAACGTATAGGCGGAGATGATGCACAACTAAAACCAATGCAATCTATGTGCATATTTGGTGCTGCAGCCTCCACCTCTTCCTCATCAAATCAATAATGGGTGTCATGGCAATGATGTTTTCTTTGCCTTTATCAATATTCTTTTCCATAACAACGCCTCCTTTAAAAATGTCACCATATATTTTCTTAGAGTATTGTAAACTATGCCATACTTATCTAGCTTGCATTTACCATGATAGGTTTTAGGCTCGTAGATGTGTTACGATTTAAGCACAACACCAACACCAACATAAACATCAACCCCACGCCCACCAAAATCCCACACATCATCCATATCACTATTAACCACATTATAAAACGGCGGCTTAACATCCAACCCCATACTTTGACACTCATGATAAAGCCTCGTATATGTCACAGGGAGTAAGCTCGGATGTCCTCTATGCTTAGTCACCACACATTCCTCTAGCTCAAATATCGGTATATATTCATATTCATCAGTTGATGGTATAGCCCTATCTATGGATACAATTATCTCCATATCTGAAATTCTGCTTTCAAGATATAAAACATGGGTTGCTGTGATTACTTCATCAGACCTTATTGCTCCATTGTCTTCTATGTGTTTGTATAGTTTTTCGAGGGCATCTCTAGTTTTGGAGTTATGAATCTCACCTCTGAACCTTATGACATTTTCTATTTTGTAGCTTGTAATCTCAAGTTCATCCATAGGTTTTACCACCATTTCGTTATCAATTGTCTATGTCCATAATAATATATTTTGACAAAAAGTACCACGACAAAAGCTGTCGGGAAAAACATAAAATTTCCCGACAGCTTTTGTCGTGGTGTAGCTATGTCGAATTATGTATAATTATTATCAATAAAAACAACTAGGGCAGGCTCATCAGCTTTACAAAGGAGGTTTAAAATGACAAGGATGAAACGTTACTCTTTACGCACGTTATCAGCTGTTTTAGCAATATTGTTATTTACGTCAACTTTTACAGCAGTGCAAAGTGCGGATGTTTCCGCGCGGGTCGTTGATGTAATTCCTACGGTTTATCCAACTCCCGAAGACGAGATTGATGAATGATACAAGTTCAATTATGTCAATATGATGCCGAAATCCTCTTCGGCATCTTCTTTTATTCTTAACGCAACATCATTGTATCCCATAGCATAAGCGCAGTGATATGCCCTAATGAGATGCGGTTTATATATTTGTTCTTCTTCACCTAGACATTTATGACCGCTGGCGATATTATGCAATATATTAGGAATAAAGCGAAACCTATGATATTCTCGACAAACTTCAAGGGCTTTTTCGCAAATCTTTAAAGATTCTTTATACCTACCCGCTTTGCCAAGCATAGTAGATAGGTTGCTCAACAACGCAGGAAGCAGAGCAGCTTTATCTTCATCTGATGCACGTAAATTTTCTCTGTTTTCCACCAAGGCCTTTGTTAATTCTATGGATTTATCTCTATTACCTATTTTGGCAAACCTACCCGCAATTTCAATGATGATGCCAACTTCATTATAAGTTAATCTATACTCAACAATCTTACTTTCAGCAAAATCAGGTTTTGACATTTTTATTGCCTCATAGAGTTTTTCTAGAATCTGCTCGTGCGGCGTATCTTTGTCCATAACTAACTTAACTCTAGCTATAAACTGCCTTATAAAAAACTGCTCAGATAATAAACCTTCTTCAAATTTAGGTAGTATCTCTCTAATCTTTTCGTACTCTCGGTCTTGAAGAAGTCTCTTTATTCGCCTGTATATACGATATTCTTCGTATTCCTTAGTATCAAGATACAGAAGCCAAAAATCTTCTGTAGGTTGACCTAATATCTCTAACATAGCCATGAATTGCCATATATCTATACTCGCCTTGCCAGATTCTACACGTTGCAAATGGCGTTCACTAACATGAAGATGTTCTGCCATCTCCGCTTGACTGATACCTATTTCGTTTCGCATGTTTTTTAGCAATTCATTACTGTTTGTTTTCATAAGAATCACCTCATAGATAGACCGTCTAGTCATTTCACAATCAAAACAATCGTTCATGTAGCCCTTATTGTTTATAACTTACTCTCCGTTGTCTATGGTCTATTATACCCTTCTCCATATGATTCTGTCAATATCCCCATCACCAAAAGTGCCATAAATTCTTGTAGTTCCATAGATTATTTTGATGATAGTTTATAAAATCCACCAAGAGACTTTTCAAAAATTAGTATCATCACTTACGCAACTCATCACACAATCTTGTGTGTCTGTACGCTTTTGCTTTTAAGCCCCGCAGGGCAAGTTTACCGAAACGCCAAAGGCGAAACACCACCTCAGTAACATCTCAACCTCAGCCATGCGGGTTGATGTGTTACTGAGGTGGTGTTGTTTTCGGTATAACTTGCTATACCCATATTGACATGTGTTCGCCTCCATGGTACAATTGGTTGCTAGGGAGAGGAATGTTTGTCTTGGGGGAGCAAATGCTTATCTTTGATTTTTAACCCAACCCCTACACCAACCCACCCCATAAATCCAATCTAAGGGGTCTCTTGCCCATTTCATGCTATCACATGATGGATTTCCTTACCACCTAACATCCCAACACCCTTAAACCACCTTAAAACACAAAAAACAAACATAACCACCTTAACCACCAAATATACATCTTCGATTTCCTAAAACGCCTTTTATCAAAAACCACCACAAAGGGCTAGGGTACACCCCTAATTAAAAAACAATATACAAAAACCAAAATTCATCACTCTACCCATCTCGTCATCTAGGGTAGGCTCACCAGTAGCTATTTTCATAAAATGTTTTTGCTTTTCCATATTCTTTTTTGTTCTTGATGCTTTACCTTGTGTTTGATATTTTTCCTAAAACCATATACACAGGAACCATATGAGCAGAGAGCCATATACACGGAACCATATACGCGCAAGCAGGGTCTGTGCTGTAGCACAGACCCTGCTTGCAAAGGGTAAACCCCTTGACCCCAGAATCAAAATGCGACTATGTTTTTCTCGTTTACCCCCCCCCTTTTTTTTCTTCTCTCTTTTTTTCT
>Ga0136643_10008308_pt1 | contig 15151 bp, 12 predicted proteins | sample TergutLab28metaG_FD_96883 | JGI IMG/M metagenome (GOLD analysis project Ga0136643, IMG submission 96883) | Labiotermes labralis P1 segment gut microbial communities from Petit-Saut dam, French Guiana - Lab288 P1 (version 3) (version 3) | ecosystem: Host-associated > Arthropoda: Insects >... | reverse complement strand
GTAAATAGAATGCCTCGAAATAGATTACCCAGAGTAATGAAACACTACTGTCCAACTGGCAGAAGGAATCATGGTAGACCTTTGAAGAGACTTCTGGATACGTGAGACCGGAACGGGTCAACAGGCGGCCCTACTCCATGAAAGATATATTATTATTATTATTATTATTATTATTATTATTATTATTATATAAATTGCGCAAATTTAAAAATGTAAGGTGAAATACTCCATTCATTTCTTGTACGACTTCAAAACTAAATTTGTCGGTTACTTCTTGTCACTTCCTATATAATGAAGATAAATATTACCATAATTTGGACATTATTTCGTCTGCCTTCTCGCATCACGTGACGGCAGGCAGCTCAGTGCAGGTCATTGTTCCAGTTTGCCTTAAGTCGGGGATCTAGCGTTATAATTACGTGTAATGCAATTAATATCGGACTTTTAATCACCATAATTAATAAGGTGCTGACATTGTTCAATTGACTGCTGTCCTTTAGGGCTATCTTCAATTGACTCAAAATAGGTCCCTTTGAGCACAATTTCAAATTTTTGGAAACGAAAGGCGCATGGAAAAAAATATGGTATATATGAAGCATGTTCGGTCATCTTGTAACCGCCTTTTAGTTAAAACTGTAGGATATAAATCGCTGGGCGCAAAAGTGCGCCGTCACGTCCGAAAGCCAAATGCTACTCCAAAAGCCAAATTCTACTCCAAAATCCAAATGCTACTCCAAAAACCAAATTCTACTCCAAAATCTAAATGCTACTCCAAAAACCAAATTCTACTCCAAAAGCCAAATGCTACTCCAAAAGCCAAATGCTACTCCAAAAGCCAAATTCTACTTCAAAAGCCAAATGCTACTCCAAAAACCAAATTCTACTCCAAAAGCTACTCGGAAAGTCAAATGCCTTTCCACAAATCCCTTATTTGTTTTTGAAACCTTTCCTGTAATTTTGCGAAGAAAAGAACGCAGAACAGTTGGTTCATAATATGATGTTATGGTACATATTCAAACATGACGGATCTTCTGACGTCGAAGAAACAGCATCGTGGTTTAAAATTTGATTTAAACAACGTAACGTCCTTTGGTCTCGGTAATGCAAAACTTTAACATGTTATGGACTTGCTTACGGGTCACTTAAAAAGCCGAATCTAGTCGCAGTTGACCACAGTGTCTAAAATTGCACCACATTCAATTTCCTCCAGAATTCCATAAATCTCTTTCATGCCAACTCCTGATCTTCACCCACATTTTGGGGAGAATTTTCGCACACAATTCTGTCATGTCCAATTAGTCTTTCAAAGTATGTCTCGCCGTTTCTTTGTCAAATTTCACCTTCTCTGCAGTCATTCTGATGCCTAAACAACGACATGCTCCATGAAATTTCTCACCTTTTCCACGTATCCATCAGTTTTCCTCGATAATGCACGGCCACATCATCACCTTCTCGCTACTAAATCTCAGAATTTCTTACAGAGTCATAATCTATCCAAATTTCCCTCCTGAAAGGCATCATACCTTCCGCGAGTGATGTTAGTTTTATCTGAGTTGTTTGAAGTACAACTACTAAGGGCATACCTGCAGTCCGTGTCCGAATAGGAGGACCGACACTCCGATAGCCCCAGAGCGCTGTCGGCGGACCTCTGTGAAGTCCGGGCCGATCTCCGGAAGGAAGCAGTCCTCGACCTACCGGAATATCTTGCTCTGAGGAAGAAGAGCAACAAGAAGCTGTAATTAGGCTCACGAGAACAATTTGCTAGCTGGTTATCGTACCGTAAGTGGGGTTTTGATGTGCTCGTCCGAATAATGCTGGGGCCTAAGGTTAGGAGTTGCGTAAAACTGGTTCTTCGGCACTGAGATCTTAACAGGACCCTTACGGTGAGGGCGAAAATACATTTGTATGGATCATTAGCGGGTAGGCTTGCAGCGGAAAGAAAAAAATAGAATGAAAACCTATTTTGTGAGGCAAAGTTATGATTTAAATTTCTCAGAAAGCACGATATAAAGGCGTATGGAAGGAGCGGAGGTGCAGATCCAATCAACATACCTTCGGTACTAGATGCAGTGAGTGGTAAAGCTTCAGATCTCGGCTGCTTTACCCGGGAGAAAGAGTCCTTTATGCCCATTCAGTGGGAGTCTAAGACAGCCCAATGTTCAACGAATTACATTTTCTGGTCGATCATTTCCCATATCTCGTTACTACACCTACCGTGCAATCCTGGCTCAAAACATTTTTACGCCGATTACGAGTAAAGAAAATAAACAAGATCTTTTGTGGAGATGACGTCCGTCCGTCTGTCTGAAACCTAGTACCATTGAGTAACCACTTGTCGGATTTACATGAAATTAGGTTTAGGAGTTCCTTACAAAACGTTGTCAAGCCAGCTTGAGTTTCCCGAAAATCGGCTAAGTGAGGTACACTGTACTTTAGTACACAAACTGATTTCTACCCGTACAATATTTGTTGGCCGACTGGAGTGAAAACTGGCACAAGAAATGCGCACATAATGCTGGTTAAAAAATATAAGTTTCGAGAACATCGCAGAGGCGTTCAGGTGGCCGTGATTTGTGGTAAATTCTTATAATAAAACCAAATAGATTCAAAAATCTTATGTATATTGGACCGTGCATCATTGTGATAGTTGAAGAATTGAAGACCAACTTGATGTCACTAGTTATTACATTTTACTTCACTTCTATGTTCAACATGATTCGGACATTAATACATCCATCATTAGGAGCTTGCGACTTTTCTATTGTATCACCACATTGGGCTGTGTTCTGTAAAGATGGAGGTTTTTAGCATTAGTGTAAATTATAGTACATAGAGGTGAATGCTTGGTGTGATGTGTTTAGTCGCTTTTTTGCAGTTGGTACGCTTGTTTCTGTTGGTGTTGTCTGTTCTGGTAATTTCTGTTTATGGATTATGTGTTTTCATGTGTGCAGTGTGTTTTATTGGTTGATTGGCGATACTTTGCTAATGTACTCTGGCGTTGTAAGTTTGAGATTGCACCTACCTTGTTTCGATGTGTGCTGGAGTTTCAGTGTGGCTGGGTTGGGGTGGTATCCGTGTAGCAGGCTGAAGATGCAATAATTTCTCAAATACATTTTTGGAACAATATTCTACATATCTTTATTGTTGCACCGTGCATTTTGTAGTTTATGTAAGTAACACACCAACATGTAAGAGCGTTTTAAGTGTTTTAATGTAAATTTTAGATTATTAAAGACATGTGTGCATTTGTTGGTGTGTTACTTATATAATACATAAAACTCTACATGTTTCGGACAGTTCCTGTGTCCATCATCAGGAGACTTTCATTGCAAACACAGCAATAGTATATGTCATGCAGCTTAAGAGCAGGATTAGGTCGTTCCGTCCTGATCCTGCTCGCAAGCTGTATGACATATACCATTGCTGTGTGCACAGTGAAAAACTCCTGATGATGGACAGAGGAACTGTCCGAAACATGTAGAGTTTTATTCCAAAAATAAATTTTAGAAATTAGTTCATCTACTTGGTTTTATTATAAGAACATCGGAGAGTGGAAGACCGTACTTTTGTTGTGGGCATAAATCAGAGAACAAGAGCTACTTGGTAACTTCGGTACAGACTACTACGTCACGGAATGCACTACTGACAACGCGTTTAGAAGATGCTAAGGAAGCTTTCGTGGCCTAACTTAAGCAGCTGTTCCAGTATGTACATTACTGTCGGAAGGAAAGAGACAGGAAGCAGTCAGACGTTATGGACATTCACACCTTACAGACAGTCAAGTGTAGGATTATAAAGGAAATTTGTTTTATTTGTGGTGCAGGAGTACACAGGATGCGGTTACACAATGTGACATATTCCGATCACTGTTTTGATGAATTGGTTTGAATACAAGAAAGACAAAATATATACAATGATGTATCAGTCAAACACAAAAAAACTTTATTGTGTTTATTATTGTATTACGTCAACATGTTTCGATTCTTATAGAATCATCTTCAGGCCCTTCTAAGATACAGATCCTTACTTAGCAATGTTTAAAATGCTCTGTGGGATCGCCAAACGCTTACATTCTTGATATAACTATGTATAAAATGCATGTGTCTTTATGTTATTATTGTACAGTCAGGATACTTATTTCTAAAACTTTAACCTCCTTCATATGTATAAGTATCCTGACTGTACAATAATAACATAACGACACATGCATTTTATACATAGTTATATCAAGAATGTAAGCGTTTGGCGATCCCACAGAGCATTTTAAACATTGCTAAGTAAGGATCTGTACCTTAGAAGGGCCTGAAGATGATTCTATAAGAATCGAAACATGTTGACCTACTACAATAATAAACATAATACAGTTTTGTTGTGTTTGACTGATACATCATTGTGTATTTATATATGTGTTAAACACTTCGGGATGGCAAACATTAAATAAGTAAAATGACATATAATATTCGCCTATTACTTCTTACATCTACGTCACTTTTTTCCCTCCTTGGCATGCAATAATTCCTTTAGCACAATCGCGATCGGAAAATTACCGTAACCACACTTGCTCCTAACGTTGAGGTACAGTACGTTACTTAGTGTTGGGTTTTGCATATCGCCACATTCTTTTGTGAAGGAAAGGTCAAGTCAGAGCCGAAATTGTACCCACTGATAAAAGTCTGTTTTTTTTTGTTTAATTTCCAGCCAAAAGTACAGGTTATAACCGTACAGTTTGGTCCCTTGTGAGGATCAAAGAAGGAGTGTTAGGAGTGCGAGTTTATGGTGGCCGGCACCCCATGTCAAAGAGAACTGGGGACATTGGGGTGGCGAAGATCCGAAAAGGAAGACAAACAAGTGGAGTGCATCAGCCTTGGGGGCAGGGAGATGGAGGAGATGAGGCACTTCGAACCTGGCGGTATTAGTGACCAGACGGTGTAAGGGATTTGTTCATTAAATATATTTACTAACTGAACATTAAACTATTGAAGTGATGTCATATCTGTTGAGAGTGTTCAACACAACTATATCAGTTAATGCACAACCATTGAAGAACTGTACCACCCTATAACTACCACGTATATTTCCATGAGATAAGCCGTCTTCGCCGCTGGTCAGATTAGCCGAGTGAACAGTTCAAAGGAATGTACTCCACACTAGGACGATCGTTTAAGGAATGTGTAACGGGGGAATGGAGGAGATTGCATAACGGGAAGCTAAATGATTTGTACACCTCACCCAATATTGTGCGGGTGATAAAATCGAGAAGAATGAGATGGGTTGGGCATGTGGCGCGTATGGGTGAGGAGAGTGGGGTGTATAAGGTCTTGGTGGGGAAACCGGAGGGAAAGAGACCATTGGGGAAACCTAGTCGTAGATGGATGGATAATATTAGGATGGATCTCCAGGAGGTGGGATGTGGATATATGGACTGGATTGGGCCGACCCAGGATAGAGACAGGTGGCGGACGCTTGTGAGTGCGGTAATGAACCTTCGGGTTCCGTGAAATGCGATGAATTTCTTGATTAGCTGCAAACCAGTTAGCTTCTCAAGAAGGACTCTGCACCATGGAGTGAGTAAGTAATGTTTAAAGAATATAAAACATGCACTAAATGGCCTTTTCCTGCTGATATTACGCAATTCGTTTGTTTCTTACATTCAAAACTATTCGTCAAAACTGCCATCTGAAAATCGTCACATTCTGCTGGCGCACATTTTATAATGAAGCTGTCGGTATCCGAGAGCACACAGCGTCGAATAGGAAGGTTATCAGTGGATAATGGATCGACAGGAACGCAGAAGGAAGCGGCCATTATGGGTGCTTAATATCCCGGCAACGTCCTGGAAGGTAACAGAAACAAAACGAAATATCTTAGTAGGCATAGCCATCTCCCGGTTTGTACAGCAGACCTTACGCAAAATTAAGCAACTGACAATTCTAGTAATTCTGCACTACCAACGGAAAAGACACACAAGTTATATTCGAGATAAATTGGATTAGCTCGTTGCCATGCTACACAGGACACGCCTTGCTTGGAAACACGTCTGTGATTTTATTTAATATTGTCTTCGCTACATGCAGGAACCGAGTTCACTGTACCTATACCAGCAACTGCGCGACAACAAAAAGGCAACAGTTTGCTAGTATATGGGAGTCCTGCTACACGCTACTGCCTACAATGGCCATCTTCAGGGACGTTTCCTTTATAAAGCATCTTCAGGGAGGTTTCCTTTGTAAACCATCCTCAGGGACGTTTCCTTTGTAAACTACCTTCAGGGACGTTTCTTTTGTAAACCATCCTCAGGGACGTTTCCTTTGTAAACTATATTCAGGGACGTTTCTTTTGTATGCTCTCTTCAGGACAGTTTCCTTTGTGAACCATCTTCAGGGATGTTTCCTTTGTAAACCATACTCAGGGACTGTTCCTTTTAAAACTATATTCAGGGACGTTTCCTTCGTAAACTCTCTTCAGGGTAGTTTCCTTTGTAAAACTTCTTCAGGGCAGTTTCCTTTGTGAACCATCTTCAGGGAGGTTTCCTTTGTAAAGCAGCTTCAGGGACGTTTCTTTTGTAAACGACCTTCAGGGTTGTTTCTTTGTTAATTACCTCCCTGAAGATGGCTACTTCAGGCCGAAACACGTAGCAGGAGTGTCATATATTAATAAAGTATTGCCTTTTATTGTCTTTTTAGTGTTGTGCAGTTGATGGAATCAATATTGTGAACGTCTGTGTTCATAAATTGGCAACATTAGCTCGAATTGCACCTCGTGCCAGGTCTCAGCAGTTAAATATAAGTAATGGTGCTTCTCCAACAACAAAAATTGAGGCCATTAGCAAAATCGTCTTGATAAGCTGATGGTCACCCAGTTGGTCAAGACATTCCGTGTTTTCCAGTGACGTAACTTTCAAACCACAACCCTTATCTAACCCGTAACAGCTCATCATGTTGCGGCCGGTCCCAGTGGCCGCGCGGTCTACGGCCGCTCGCCTGCTGAGATTGTGGGCTGGAATTCCACCGGGGACAAGGCTGTTTGTTGTGAGTGTTGTATGTTGTTAGGTAGAGGTCTCTGCGACGGGCTGATCACCCATCCAGAGGAGTCCTACCGACTGTGGTGTGTCGTTGTGTGTGATCTAGAAACGTCTTGCATGAGGAGGCCCTGACCCACTGAGGGCCGTCGCGCCAAAAACAAACAATCAATATGTTTCGACATAAGGTCATCGTATGAAGGCTCATTGTAACAAAAACATGGTAACATCACGTTTCATAAGTACGTTATGTATATCATCGTTTTGGTAAGCGACTTGATAAAATTACTAAATTACAGTGAGCTTAACATTAAGTTATAACCTTAAATAGTTGCTATGGCAACTCGCTACGGACTGGACGGTCCGGTTACTGAATCCCGGTGGGAGCGAGATTTTCCGCACCCATCTAGACTGGCTCTGGGGTTCATTCAGTCTCGGTAAAATGGGTACCGGTTCTGTTTTCCGGGGGTAAAGCGGCTGGGAAATGGTGTTGACCACCCACCTCCATCTCACGCCGAGGTTAAAGGAAGAGTAGAGCTACAACTCTACTCCCCCTCTGGACTCTAACGGCCTGTTCTAGGGTGAACTTTACCTTTTTACATACAAGATATACAGGGCGTTTCATAATGTTCTCCGTGATTACAAACATTTATAACAAGAAAACCGAAGGACCTACCTTAATGGAATTGTTCACAGCCACAGGAAAACTGGAAAAGTTTTTTTTTACAACTAGAGATGTTCGATGTGTGCACCACCGGTGACACGGCACACATCGATACGATATTCAAGTTCTTGACACACACACACGTCAACATGGGTGCATCGATATTCTTCACTGCTGAAATGATCCGTGCCTTTAGGTCAGCAAGGTCACGTGTCAATGGTGGGACGAATACTTTGCACGAAATGTACGTTGCACAGTAACCACAGACTTACTGTGTGATATTCCAACACACAAAACGATTTCTCCCCCGGAGCGGCCATTTTCTCACTACATACCCTCGCATCGCCTAGCGGCAGAAATGTGAACTACGATGAAAAACAACTTACTGGGAAAAAATTTTGAGTTGCTCCTTCTATCTGTACAGGTTTCGTAAATACATGTCCTACGGTCTTCCAATAATAAATTTTTGTAATCCCCGAGTACATTATGAAACGCCCTGTATTTTCAGTCCAACACAACAATTTATTACACAAAATTATGCTCACGATTTTTTATATTTTCTCATCTCTGGATTTGCATTTCTTTTCAATTTCGCTGTTAAGTGAATCATATATGGAATTAAGGATAGCTACCAGACATTGCCCCACTCTTGCGCAGCTTGCAAATGGATTCCCTACAGATCATGATTAAGCTTTTCTTTCTTCTTGAATAAAAATTTAATTCCATCTTTTATTGGGATTGCTTGTACTTTCTTTGCAGTGACGTGTGAGGCGGGTCACGTGTTCGCGATCTTTACCCTAGCGTAATTTGGGACCAGCTTTTTATTGAGGCTCTGTTTATTAAAGTAGATGTTAGCACAGCATTTTAATAACTTAGACCTCAAGTTCTTATTCAGACTGATGGAACGATTTTGTGTTTTACTGAAACATATATCTTGTATGAATTAGACAAACACGTCAGGATGACTACTGTCAAATTACATTTTTACCTTTACCTTTACCTCTGGCCATATACCTGCAATTATTCTATTACTAAAATTAAATAATTTCTTGTAAATCATTTTGATGTCTCAGTACATAAAATATTGCTTACATTATGTTTAATTCCTGTTTTCCGTTGCTATCGGCCATCCTTGAAGTTTTGTGCCTTGTCATGCTAGTCACTTACACCTGCAGTAAGTCAGTACCAGTACCAACAATACGAACGGCAAACCCATTTACTCCTTACTCACTCCATGATGCACAAACCTTCTTGAGAAGCTAACTGGTTTGCAGCTAGTCAAGAAATTCCCCGCATTTCACCGATCCCGAAGGTTCATTACAGTACTCACAAGCGTCCGCCAACTGTCCCTATCCTGGGCCAGCCCAATCCAGTCCACATACCCACATCTCACCTCCTGGAGATCCGTCCTAATATTATCCACCCATCTACGCCTAGGTCTCCCCAGTGGTCTCTTTCCCTCCGGTTTCCCCAACAAGACCCTATACACCCCCCTCTCCTCACCCATACGCGCCACATGCCCAGCCCATCTCATTCTTCTCGATGTTATCACCCACACAATATTGGGTGAGGAGTACAAATCATTTAGCTCCTCGTTATGCAATCTCCTCCATTCCCCCGTTACCTCGTCCCTCCTAGGTCCAACTATTCTCCTCAACACGAACGGCAAATCCACACCGAACAAAAATAGTAGCTGAACTTCCTTAAATATAGATTTCTGCTTTAATCTACATTTAACAGCCGGTTCACCTCTAGCAGGAATGTGCAGCAGGGTCGTTGTCAACACGGTTACTAGTATCAAGTCCTTGTGAATTTTGTGTTGTATCTCCAGTATCTCCCCCTCCTCCCCCACATCCCTCCGTATACGTCTATCCTCCATGTTACACGCTGTTCCACAAATATTATTCTTTATGCCGTAATTCTGTTCCTCCCTCGGATGACCTTCCCTTTTCAGTACACAAAGACGTAGATTCTGTAAGGTAAGCCTATTAACCTTTTTGACTTCATTGAAACTTTTCAGTTTTCTCGTTGCCCCCTCGACCTAACTTTTAAACAGCACTGGTAACTATAATTACCAGCTGCTGTAACATTAAATACGCTTCGTGTTATACAGCATTTATTCATGTTTCCTGCGATTCTCACAAAAACCATCTGAACGACACTCACTAGTCTTTGCAATGAAAAGGAGTGTGTTTTCTGTGAGGTAGCAAATCAAACTTTTTGTGTAATTTAAATAGATGTCAGTCTTCCAACAACGTTCTGTAGTCCTGGAAAAGCGTGTTCGTTACGGAACACGCTTTTCCACCCATAGGACTGCTTCTACCGTTGCAAAACCACATTTGGATGAACCACGGTGTTTTCATGTTTGTTTCCTTGTTTTGTATATGTGTTTCTGCTTAGTGTATTCTGTGTTTTTTGTATTTTTTGTGTATTGTTTCCCCTTTTGTACATAGCTGTCTCTTTCCTATTTTTATACATGTTTACCCATCACTGCCACCGGGTGGAACTCCATTTGCAGTAAATACAGATCATTTATCATATCATACATGTAGATATATATTATATCGTACCTACACTTATTGTGGACCGTGTAGCTCAGTCGGTATAGCGACTGACTACGGGCTGGACGGTTCGGGATCGAATCCCGGTGGGAACGAGATTTTCCGCTCGTCCAGACCTGCCCTGGGGCCCACCCAGCCTTCTGTAATATGGGTACCGGGTCTTTCCTGGGGGTAAAGTGCGGCCGGGGCGTGCTGCTGACCACTTACCCCCTTCTAGTGCCGCGGTCATGGAAGAGTAGAGCTATACCTATACCCACCCTCTGGGCCACACCGGGCCTGTAACGTGATCACTTTACCTTTACATTTTTTCTGCACTTATTACAACTGTCTTCCTGAAGATGAGCTCTCGGGTTCGAAACTCGTACATGTAGCAGAGATTGCGCAAAATTAAGTTTAATTTATTAGAGGTGAAGCTCATTGGTCTACATTATATGGTTCTGTGGTCTTCTTCAGTTAGTCTTATCAGAATGACAAGCGTTCGAACATTCTGACATTACGAAGAAATTGCAGAAAAATGTTCAGTGATTCACAAGTTTAACTACTCCAACAGCCTGTGCGCTGCACATTCAGTATCACCACTATTGTATTAGGAGCTACGTGTGTGGTCTTTCGCTCGAACTTGCGTACTTATGCCAGTCCGTAAACTTCGGTTGTGACAATTGTTAACTGGAAGAACAAACAGACTCTCGATTACAACCCAATATTTTTAGTGACGTAATATTTATAATATAAAACATCTAACATAAAATTATGAAACGTATTTAACATCATGGCCGATCTCAGAGACCGCGCGTTCTAAGGCGTATTTCTGGGGCCGCTCGCTTGCTGGGATTGCGGGTTCGAATCCTGCCTGGGTCATGGATGTCTGTCTGTTGTGAGTGTTGTGTGTTGTCAGGAAGAGGTGTCTGCGACGTGCTGATCACTCGCCCAGAGGAGTCCCACCGACTATACTGTGTGAGTGGGGTCGCAAAGCCTCGATAATGAAAAGGCCCTGGGCCACCAGAAGCTGTTGGTTGCGCCGTGTGTTAAAAAATGCTAACTTCACAACGCTTTATAACTGCACGGCACGGCTAAAAGTAACTCCCACGAGTTCAGAAGCTTTGGAACAAACAGTTCCTCTGTTGGATAGGCCTAGGACCCAGGACAGAGTGCGACGGGGTAAGTCGGAAAGAAAAGCAAGGTGCATTCAGGGTGTGACACCAGATTTTCACAGCTCCTCCTTACCACGTAAATGTCAGTCAACCAACCAACCAACCAAACAAACAAAGAGCTACTTGAGGGACGTCGACTTGCGATTCCGCGCCAGTCGACGTCCCTCAATCTGTTTAGGCATTCCTGCGTTACCACATCGCTGGGCCCAATAACAGACATCTTAAACTATAAATGGGATTGCACTTAAGCTAACGATATCCCTTCGCGGTTGAAAAACCCCGACGTGGACAAACTGAGGACCATTGCTCAAGAGACAATAGGCATTATGCGGGGGCATAACTTTGGTTGAAAAGCTTTCTGGGATTCGAACCCAGAATGTTCATGTTTAAAGTTATCGATAGACTAATCGCGGAAAAATTTGGCCTCTTTGCGTGGGAAGAGTGCAGGCCGCGCCCCGTCTTTGCGTATTTTACCCTGGCATTTGCCTTACAAATGAGGGAAAAATTACGGAAAAACTTTAGTCAGGGTTGGCGAAAAGTGCCAGTTGGGGAACTGTCAACATAACCTACCTTCCAATACATACATTCCTAAGGCGCGAGATCCACCTTGCAACCTTTACCAATATATATATATATATATATATATATGTGTGTGTGTGTGTGTGTGTGTGTGTGTGTATGTATGTATAAAGGTAAAGTGATCCCTTTACAGGCCAGGTGTGGCCCAGAGGGTGGGTAGAGGTATAGCTCTACTCTTACATGGCCGCGGCACTAGAAGGGGCGAGTGGTCAGCAGCACGCCCCGGCCGCAATTTACCCCCGGGAAAGACCCGGTACCCATTTTACAGGAGGCTGGGTGGGCCCCAGGGACGGTCTGTAGTCAGTCGCTATACCGACTGAGCTATCCGGCCCATATATATGTGTATATATATATATATATGTATATATATATATATATATATATGCCAGAAAAATGCCTATTTTTATGATACCGCAAGGTTAATGCACTGTTCAGGGAAGCTCGTAATTGGTCACGTGGTGAGTCACTTTCAGTCAACACCAACACATTCTGTTGCTAAATATTCCATTTTAATCTTATACTTCCCTCTACACACAATTCCCTGAAGCGGTCAGTGTTGCGGAGGTTCCACGGAAAAATTTCCGCATAAATTGCGTTTTTCCACCATACGCCTACAAACTCGTCTTCCAGTAGATGAAACGTTTCTAAATGTGCATTAAGTACCCGATTTATAAGGGTCTGAATTATACGGATCCGTAGACAAACTGATACACAATTGCAAAAACTTTTAATGTGACATGATATGATACATTTTATTGTACATATATTTGTAATATATGTGGGCCGGGATAACTTAGTTGGTATAGCGACTCCCTACGGGCTGTTGGTCGTGGCATCGAATCCCGGTGTGGGCGATATTTTCCACAAACTTCCACACCGAACCTTGCGCCCCACCCAGCCTCCTATACAATGCGCACCAGGTCTCTCCCGGGCGTAAAGCGGCCGGGACGTGGCGTTGACCACCCACCCCATCTAGCGCTGAGGTTAAAGAAAGAGTAACGCTATACCTCTACTCCCCCTCTGGGCCTTCGTGGCCTGTTCTAGGGTGACCTTTACCTCTATTTTTGTAATACATGCTGTGTTAACCATGGCATTTCTTTCCATACAATTTTCATAACGCCGAGTTAAATCCCATCTGCCATTTGCTGGCATTATTAGGAGCTCACCATATTCTCCACGTTAGCAGGATAAGGATTAAGGAATACCAATGTCATAACACGTTCCTTCCCTAAACCCTACTGGACTTACGACGCTTTTATGTTACATGGAAACCTTCGGAAAGAGTCAGCGAATTCCCGCACAAATTATTAATCTCCCCACTGTACAGTTTTCTCAATTCCCATTTCTTCAGTTACAGTCTCTTCTTCATAAATAAACCAGCCACGTTACGATGCTTGGGACACAAGTTATATCGGTCAGAGATTTGAGGTTTTCTATGTTTTGTGTGCCGTGCATTGTGACACAATTATGTAATGTTAACCAACAAATTGCACTTTTTAAATTAATGTTTTATTTCAATTCTTCTTGCCTTCTACATGTTTCGAACATCTTGTGTTCATCATCAGGAAGACTATACTGTACATTGCAGCCATATGTTGTATGTTTACCAAGCGTTTGCAAGCAGTCTACCAGGGTGAAGGATGTGCTCGGAGCACATCCTTTTGTAGGTTAACGTTACACAAGATTTAAGGTTATCAAAGTGGCGCTGCTGAAGATTCAAGTCTTCTGGGACGTTAAACCGTTCCGACTAGTAAATAGTTTCCGACGTTTCGAACGAACCGTGATTCCTTCATCTTCAACGTGAAACAGTGAAACAAAAGTAGCGGCCGCCATCTTGGACTGCTTCACCCTGAAGATGAAGCCACTGTATTCCATCGAAACGTCTGCCCGTTCATTCCAGAAGACACGAAATACAGTGGGGTGTGTTACAACGAACGATGCTACAATGAACGAATGGTAAAACGAAAAGTTTTTGTCAATAAAATCAGGATGCTACAACGAATTCGGAGGAAAATTGTTTATTATGGAAAGTTCGATTATAGTCTTCACTAGGGAAAAATTGTTTATGCTTTTCATGCGCGTTAGGTTGTTTAAGTTTTTTAATAGGGAAAGTTTGTTTATAGTTTTCACTAAGGAAAGATGGTTTATGCTTTCCAAATTTACATGTACAGTGTACGAGTATAAAAGTTAAATTAATTAATTTTGTATTACTTGTAAAAGAAAAGGTAAAGCAGTCCCGTTACAGGCCTCGACAGGCCCAGAGGTTTCCAGGAAGTTAAGGTTCCCGATTTCATGACAACGGCACAGGATGGTGGTAGGTTGTCAGCCTTAGGCACCGGCCGCCTTTACCCCCAGGAAATTCTCCTGGTACTCATTTCTGTTAGAGACTGAGTCGACCCCAGGGCCATGGTGCGATCGGAAGGATTTTATGTCAACGAAAAAAATCCACTGACACCAGCTGGGATCGAGCCAGCGACCTTCCGATTTGTAGCACAGCAGTAAAGGCGCTGAGCCACCGCGGTCCCCTGTATTACGTGTACACTTACATATTTTTATTTCGTATTATATTTTTCCTGTTTAAATGGTTGTGTTGGATGGTAACTTTGCTCTAGGCTGTGGGCCTGGATCGGATTCCCCCAAAATACATCAATTCCAGTATATGCTATAACGAAAGAAGTTCTAGAACCAATTACGTTCGTTCTAGCATACCGCACTGTACTTCAGTTCTTCCACAAAACATAACACACCCGGTCAATTACATCTGCTTACCCCGCTGGTCGACTGCTAAACCGCATACTTCTTCCCCGCCTCGACAACCCCTTCTTCGGCTTCCTGGTGCAAACGTAGCAGCAGACTCGCCAGTACAGGAACCGGAAGGACTGCGCCATGACGTCGCCGATGTTTGACAGGCACAGCAGCATCAGGGGAATCCCCAGGATGGCGTAAAAGATCGTCACTACTTTTCCCCATTGTGTCTTGGGAGCTATGTGCCCATAACCTGCAAAAGGCAACAGATGAATCAAAGCGATATCTAACTGCTGCAGAAACTGACACTGTATTTTCTCTCATATGTGGGTCATTTCAAAAGTTCTGCACACTGTACGTTTTCTCTTTAAAAATGAATTTATTTTACAAAATACATTTATAGACTTTCCATGTAATCTCCATTGTGCTTTAT
>Ga0136643_10008307_pt1 | contig 15152 bp, 14 predicted proteins | sample TergutLab28metaG_FD_96883 | JGI IMG/M metagenome (GOLD analysis project Ga0136643, IMG submission 96883) | Labiotermes labralis P1 segment gut microbial communities from Petit-Saut dam, French Guiana - Lab288 P1 (version 3) (version 3) | ecosystem: Host-associated > Arthropoda: Insects >... | reverse complement strand
TGCCAGCAACTGACGCTATCGACAGGTGGGAAAAAATTCACGCATGCGCACTAAGGTTCAAGGTCGGCTCATGCAAGCGCGCTAGATTATAATCCATCAGGTGTTCGCATAAAAAAATACAGTCGGATACTTTTCTAACAGACCTCGTACATGTCTGCCAATTAATAAACTCTTTTGTCTTCTCTCTTACTTTGAACTATGGAGCACTCTCATGGTTTTGTTTCCATTCCTCCAAACCTGACCTTGAGATCTACTAGTATGAACACTGTATCATTAAGAACACCATTACACATTTTTTTTTAATTTGAGTTTGTAATATTTTTGTCACTCTATGTTACTGCCAGATATGGCAGTAACACTAACATTTATGCCAAATTCCATCAATTAATGCTAAATATGTCATTTAGTCTGTTTAAAGAAGTTACTCAATTCTCAGGTACAAAAACATTTAAGGTTAAAAATATGTGCAACCATTGAAGAACTTCTTGATATACTTCCTTTCCTAGTGACAATGCTATTACCATTCTTCACATTTTAGAAACAAAAGGTTTTGCTCACCAAGAAATGAGTTTGACAAAATTGTTGTTGAGGGGAATTCCAGCTTTTGCATCAAAGATGGAAGAGTGACAATCACCAACGAAGTCAGCTGACACAACATCATCTTCGGTGTAATCCAAAATTCCTTTCAATGGTCCTGCTGCTGCTTCCTTAACTTTGGCCTTGATTTCATCATATGTTGCTGCCTTGCCTAGCCTGTACAAAAAAAAGAGCCTTGGTGCCAAAAGTAATTACACTCAACTTGCTTCACTTGAAACTCAATGTCTTTTCAGTTGCAAGAAAAATGCAAATGACGTATTCTGTGACAGAGTACACAGATTTTACAAATGCATTCTTTACTTTCAACCTAACATTCAGCTTCATAGTACACGCACAAATGAAATGTAATTTATGCCCGTACGAAGAATATGGCCTTCCCTACACTATTTTCATGAAACTCAGACTGAACGGTATTACATGTGCAGCTATTGTTCTGAAATTTACCCAAACCTGACAATAACTGTGGACCGTATGGACAAATATTTATTTACGTCCCTCAGAAACGTACAACTTTCATCGAGCTGAATTTCATTAACTCACAGAACTTGACAAATATTTGTGGAAAATCATCTGCACGAAATTGTATTCAAATATGAATATATAGAATACATGGGCAAAATTTAACGTACACCCTATGGAGAGTACATCTTCCATTATGTCACTTTCTACAAAAACCCAAAAGCTCATCAATGACATTGCATGGAGATCGCAAAGCGGATGAAAAATATACACAATACACGTAAAATTCTAATTCCCAGTCCAACCTAAAATATGCCCTTAAATGCACTGATTTTCATAACACTCACAATGCCCAATGACATCATGTGAGGATATTCAACACCAAATTTCAGCCATTAGTCAGTCACGAAACATGACAATTATGCAGATAAAGTCATTTATGTCATTATGTGAAGTATCACTCACTGCCAAAACCTAATGCTTGCTTGACAACTTTTTGTAAGGACCTCTTTACAACGAACTTGCTACACACGAAGAAATAGATTGGTCTCCAATACTGGTCACAAAAATGGAAATGGATGGACACATGGTCTGCACATAAGCCCCCACCCTTTGTCCCTTCATAAATAATCCCTATAAAGGATTGAATTACAAACTAAGATACAGAAAGATATGGAACAGTCGTAAGCTTTTCAAGCTTACAACTTTCTCTGTACACTGTGATTACATTCACTCAGAAATTGAATTCACTTTTTATTTGGTGCAAAGTTCCTTGCTAACAAAGATGCCTTACAAATTCCACAAATTACGAACAGTCTATTTTCCCAACAGTTCTTTCTTTTACCTATCTGACATCATTTACCATCTTTAAGACAATGGAGTGTAGTGGTTAAAGCTAAATGAAGCCCATTACTGTAAGCCATTGCATAAAATTAGCACATGAAGTCATCTAATGTAACTGTAAGAGTTCCATCTCCTTGTCCATATGAAATAATTCTGCATGACAATTTCATTCTGCATGCAAAAGAAGAACCTTAAACAAGTGTCCTGTAAAACTGACATATTGATGCTGTACTACCTTACTGTCAGATCCACAACAGACACATTGGAAACTGGCACACGAAAGGCCATGCCAGTCAGCTTTCCATTGAGAGCAGGAATGACTTTGCCGACAGCCTTGGCTGCGCCAGTTGAAGCTGGTATAATGTTCTGGTGTGCACCACGACCATCACGCCATAGCTACCAACATAAAAAAAAATTACGTGTGAAGGGCAGCACGAAATTACTCAGTGATTGTGTCAAGGGTCACATGAAATTCAAATTTGATTTCATAAAGGTTCATAAATAATGTAACACTGTTCTTCAGCAATATAAAATTTTCTTGCTGCAATACAGAATATATTATGAAAGTGCATGAAAAGAAATGCTTATATTAATTGCAATTTTTCAAACAAAAATAAACGTTGTGAATTTAAACATGGTCACTGGAAGAAAGCACAAGGCAGGCAGTTGTCACTCTCCAGCAATATGCTGGTCTACAGACAAAAGTTACACTCCACCATTCAAACTTTGTATTTCACAGTTTTTCAAACTTCTCTGTATTTAAATAAAAACATGAAATTAATGCAACACATACTGGATTTGAAAGACACATTAAACATTAAATAATACATAACAGAGGAAAAACAAAATGTTTAATACAGGGGAACTTAATTAAACTACCCCACATATACTCAATGTGATGCTCCAATGGAAGACACGCAGCTACTGCAAAATAACTCACAGAGAGCTCATATCTCTGATTAGCAGTCAGCGAACAAGTCAGTAACTATATATGGTGTAGAACTACAGTAACCTGAAGTAGACGACTCATGACTGTGGTCAATTAAAATAATGACATTGTACCTACCCAACTAAATACACCAAACATCCTAACAACTACCTTGTGGCCAATAACAAGGTTCAACAGCTGCAACACTTACATGTATATGAACTACATTAAAATTGAACACACATACTACTGTCAACCACAACAAATTTTATAAGTCCCATCAAAACATGCTACATGTTTTGGCCATACTGACAATCTCCAGGCATCAAATACATGATACTTAAAACTCAAAATAAAATGCATATGTATTTTAAATTTGTGAGCTATTTATTGTATTAGTACCATCAATACACAACATATGCAAAGACCAGATGTATAAGTACAACTGGGTTATATCTGGCGACATGTTTCGGCCGTTAAATGGCCATCCTTAGGCCAAATTGTTTGTTCCCTTCAAAATTAAATTTGTGAGATTCACAATCTGTACAAGCAATAATAATTTAATGTTAATAATAATAATAATGTCTGCAAGAAGAGACTGACAGTGAAATAAAAGAAGCACTAGATCAGGCATTAAGAACCAAACATCAGCAAACAAAATATTACAAACAGAAGCAGGCAGCAAATGAAGACTCAGTAAATAATTTGATGAGACAGTGGAACACATCGTATCAGCATGCCCAATATTGGCAAAAGAACAATACATAAAGAGACATGTTACAGTATGTGCTCAACTACACTTTAACACATACAATAAAAGAGGGGTAAAATCAGACAACTTACACTGGTATGACCATGTACCAAAATCAGTCAAAACAAGTCATGAAGTTAAGGTTACCATATTATGGAACCAACAAGTGCGAACCGACCAACTATTCCTAACAATCAACTGGACATCATAATCCATGATAATAAAAAAGGAACATGCATGTTAATTGATGCTGCAATTCCTAAAGACAGAAATGTGATCAAGAAAGACACTGAGAAGATTTTAAAATATATAAACCCCGTTAACAGAAATTCACTGCATATAGAATGTGAGAGCAAAAGTAATAATGGTAATAACAGGGGAAAATGGAACCATTTCAAAATCACTGAGACTGTTGCGTAAGCAACATACCAGGAATAAAGGAACTACAAAAAATGGCAATAATGGACATTGCACACATACTACAGCAAGTGCTAATATAAAAGTACAAAACTTATTTCACAGGTGAAACAATATTACATGCAGCATAATTATGTAAGTTATTCGGAAAGTAAGTACCGTCTGTGCATATCTCTCGCGCATCCTTCAGACTGTCACTATGCGCATGTGCAGCGACTTCCTCTATCAACTGTGAAGCCACAGACACCATTTCATGAAATTTGTGTTATGTTTATGTTTGTTCCTGTACATTAAACACGTTTAAGACAACTAAAGGGGCTGCCGACTGTGAAATACGGTCTGTAATTCGTTTTTTGAACGCTAAGAATGTGCTACCAAGTGAGATTCATCACCAGATCTGTCATGTATACGGTGACAATGCAATGAGTGATGGCATGGTTAGGAAATGGGTTCAGATGTTCAATGAAGGACGAGAGAACATGCACGATGAGGCACAAAGTGGGCATCCATCTTTGGTGAATGATGATTTGGTGCGTAAGGCCAACAAAAGAGGGCGTGACAACAGACATTTCACAATTTCTGATCTGTACTTGCACTTTCCTCAGATTTCAAGGACTCTACTCTGTGACATTGTCAGTAGTCATTTGGGTTATCAGAAAATGTGTGCATGATGGGTGCCCAAGATGCTCACAGAGGAGCACAAAAAACAGCATGTTGTATGTGTTTTGACATTTCCGATGTGCTATCACAAGGAAGGAAACGGCATGTTGAGCCATATTGTGACAGGAGACGAGACATGGGTGTCCCATTTCACACCTGAATCAAAACAGCAGTCCTTGCACTGGAAGCATACTGGCTCGCTGAAAACGAAAAAGTTCAAGCAGATGTTTTCAACAAGGAAGATCATGTGCACCATATTCTGGGACAGACAACGTGTTCTCTTGGTAGAATTTTTGCCCCAAGGCACAACAATAAACTCTGCTGTTTATTGTGGAACAATGAAAAAGCTGAGGCGTGCAGTTCAAAACAAAAGGCGGGGAATGCTGAGTGCCACCATTCTTTTGCTTCACGATAACGCTCGGTCGCACTCTACTGCTCAGACTCAAGATCTCATCACCTCATTTAAGTGGGAACAAATGGACCACCATCTGTACAGCCCTGATTTGGCGCCAAGTGATTATCACCTCTTCCTACACCTAAAGAAGTTCCTGGGTGGCAAGCGATTTGACGATGACGACCTGAAAAATGCAGTGCAGAAGTGTTCAACATCGCAGGTGGCCGCATTCTATGAGGAGGGTATACAAAAACCTGTGCCCCACTATAATAAGTGCCTCAATAATGGCGGTGAATATGTGGAAAAATAGTTTGAAGAATGTAGAATCTGGTAACAATAAAATTTTATACGAAACCCTACTTGATTTTTTTTTACAGCGAAATGGTACTTACTTTCTGAATAAGCCTTGTATAAAAACAGAGCAGCTTCAACACTATATAGCCCAGAAACATGGTTTGTTTCAGGTATATAATTGTCAGTACGCTGCAAAAAACGACGATGATGATTACTATGACTTGTACAATTTGTAAGATGCCACAAATTCAAAATATATATGGATTTTGAGTTTTAAATATCATGCACTTAATGCCTGAAGATGGCCAGTATGGCTGAAACATGAGCACAACCGCATGAATTTTTTAAAAAATTGTTACATGAACTACATATATTTCCCTGTTATAACCAAATTTCACACCCACAATTTTCCATACAAACACAAATTCATGATATTTCATCATGTAACAGAGTCACCAAACTCTGTTGTGTGAATAAACAAGCAATAGGGTCACAGGCTGTAATATGTTGCCGTGTTTATGCACAAGGCCATTTTTCATTCTTCTCAGAATTCAATGCATGAAGTGTCTATATTTTAGCACCCCAAAGTTTTGCTGACGCCCAAGGGGACTAAACACATGTGTCATTTATTCTGAAAAACTCCAAGAAAATCCTTTCCTTGCTCTTTAAATTTTACTTTCCTTACACTTTTGTAATCACAAATCAGTAGGAAATGATTTTAGTGAATATCTTCTTCCATTATTTTTCAAATGTAAGTCTGTATGTGATTATGTACTACAGTGTCATGTTTATGACCATCTTCTGCTCCAAAGCCATGTTTCTCTTTCGTCTCAGACAAACAAAACATGAGAATGTGCAAGAAGCTTAACTGCATATGTGGCAATTGATAAAAACAGCAATACCAAAGCAAAACAAATGCTTGTGATAAATATCTACAAACTGCACAACATTCAGTTGAAGTAGTTCAGTGACAGGGTAAGTGGGTGTGAAGACTATAAAAAGTTCATGAAATAAGGAGTTTCTGAAGGGTCTGTGAGAACACCCACGTCATCACATCTCTTTCCTCTATTTAGTCCCCTGTTTCACCAAAGTTCCAGATGGCCCCCCATACCTAATTCCCAATTACCTCGTGTCCAAAAGAAAAGGAGCCCAGGTATAAACGGCAAAGTTACTATGTACCGTTGCCTTTTACCAGAGTTCTACTTAACTGGAGCCCTCTGTAAAATTCTTACTGGAGTCCCCTGTTGCAGTGCTCTCCTTGAACGCTGAATGACTCTCAATCCCAATCCTGCAGTATCAGGGGAAAACTTCCTGGTCCAGAAAAAGGAAGCCAAGTATGTCAGGAGGTGTAATGTCAAAATTATTATGCACAATTGCCTTCTACTCGAGTTCCACCTGACTGGAGTCCTCTGTAGAATCTTAATTGGAGTCCCCTAATGCGGAGCTCTCTGTAAACTCTAAATTACTCTCAATCTCATTCCCACAGGATCAGGGAAAAATCTCCGGATCCAAAAGAAGGAACCCAGGCATAAATATCGAAGTTACTTCTACCAGAGTTCCACTTAACTGGAGCCCTCCGTAGAATCCTTACTGGAGTCCCCTATTGCGGAGCTCTCCTCCCTCAAAGTCCCTGGTAAATGTCCCCCACCCCCTCCATGCTCCCCATGGAGAGAGAAGCCTCATCTCCAGAGCCAATGGTTAATCCACTCATTTATACCTGTCAGGGGAAATGATTAATCACCATCCACAGAGCCCCACGTGGACGGAAGGCCTACATACAATTGGGTGCGGCCTGGTTCACCAAGGGGATCGTTTAAGACACCGCAATCTCTACCCCAGCGCCTTGCGCCCTTTAGCACGATACCTTCCACCTAGGCTTGGGTAGACCAGAGCCCTGTTAGCCAGCCTGTGTCGTAGCAACCCTCATCAGGGTATGCCCTCCACAACTGTTACCACCTCCCACGTGACCCAGGGTAGAGTAGAGTAGAAGACCACGATACCCTGAAGTATGGACAAGGGGTTGGATTCCTCCATTTCACCTCACAGTCCTCCTTCCTCTGTCCAGTCACCAATCCACACACCGATCCAGACAACTGCTTAACTGTCACAGCATATTCAGTCCGCCATTTTGCTTTAAGGCAAGATCCCCCTCTCTCTAGTCTATGATCCACATACCAAATCAGTCTGCAACTATTTCTGTTTTACTTTAGAGCAACTCTCTCTCACTTCAGTCTCTGCTCCGAGATTCTCAAACCAACCACCACTTCCCATCACAACAAAGCACTGTCTCGCTCCCTCCTTCTCTGTCTAAATCCACAAGCAAAATGGCCCTTTTCAGGACACCAGCAAACGGAATCACATTCAACAAGCCACGCCTACCAGCTCTGCAAACCAACCAATGGCACAGCAGGCTGACCAGCAGTGACCTGTATAAAAGGGGCAAAAATCCCGAGTGGTGATTTATTCGGAAGGAGTAAATTGTCTGTGACACTTCAAGAAAGAATCCCAGCAAGGTCACATCAAGACGGAAGGAACGAAGCCCCGCTGCCCAGCCACAATGCCTCGTGGACCCGGCATTCCACTGCATACAGCAAGCAGACTTCACCCAACAACTGCACCCTTCATTAGCTGTTGAGGTTCACCATGGCCCTCAGGCCAAGCCCAGCTGCACATCCAGCGGTACATCACGACTCGTGGCTGACCAGATGCCTCTTCACAACAAAGCATCTCTGTCTACACCGCAGCCATCATCGCTGGGAAAACCCAGCAGCAGAAGAGAAACTATATCACAGCCATTAAGCCTTCATCCTTACAACCCTAGACTGTACGACTACCTGAGACCACAAATAAATATTGTTATATATGTGTTATACTGTGGTTGTCTCTTTGAACAATCCCATGGTATCCCACATATAACTGGTGACCCCGACGAGATCTGAACACGCACTCTCTCCTGACGTGATAAATAACTGACAAGACTTAATTCTCAGTGCAACCTTCAGATTACTCATTATATAACTGGTGACTCAGCACAACAAAGCAACAGGATCCTCCCCAAAGATGTGGCACAACATTACACTCCATTGGCCCATCACCAACAGAAGCAAAAGCAACCCACGGCACTTCTCCGGACAATCGGCTGCACAGGATGGACTCACTCGCCTGCAGCCACACCAGACCTCTCCATGCCTCTCTGGACAACAGGCTGTCCAGAAGGACTCACTCACCTGCAGCCTCGCCAGATCTCCGTGCCTCTCTGAACAAGCTGCCCAGGACGGACTCACCCGCCTGCTGCTTCGCCAGACCTCTGCGCAACTCCGGACAACCAGCTGCCCAGGACGGACTCACTCCTCTGCAGCTCCACTGGATCACCCTGCACACCTTTGCCGACCAACTACCCAGGTACCCAAACGCCATTAGCTGGCCGCCAACAACACATCACTCCTGACCATCTGGCCCGCCCACAATACAACAGCCCAAAACCGCAACACTCCAGCGCACCAGTCGTAAGTTCACTTCCCAGTTTATCACCTAAGGCCCCTTCTCCACAGGGGGGTGATGTGAGAACACCCACAGGTCTTTATACATGTCTCTCATTTTGATGTAGTAAAGTAGACAAAGTAAAGAATAGCTACTTGGAGATGTCTGTAACAATTCATGACTACTGCTAAACTCATTAGGATGTTACTAAACAAAATTGCCAATCAGACATGGTCAATTCGATGAGAAGTAAACCTCTGCCAATACTTCAAACCCACACAAGCATTTCAGATAAACAATACTATGGTGAACTCGGTTGATATACAAGTACACACAGCACATTTCAGTAATGTGAAGATGCAATGTCACGTTTTCCCTTTTGGGCATGGAAGGTTAAATGGCATCACCTAGGGCTAATGTGCAATAAGAAGTGAAAAGAGTTTTGGATATATAAAATGTTTATGGTGGATTTATTTCTTACTCAGTTTGTAAGGCCCAATAGTACATTAAGAATTACCTTTCCTGAAGGACCATCAACAGTCTTCTGCGTTGCAGTTACAGCATGAACTGTAGTCATAAGTCCTTCAACAATTTCAAAGTTGTCATGGATGACCTTAGCAAGTGGTGCCAAGCAGTTGGTTGTACAAGAAGCATTGGAGATCACTTTCAGTGATGGGTCATATGACTCATGGTTCACACCAACAACAAACATTGGTGCATCAGCACTAGGCGCAGAAATGATTACTTTCTTAGCACCACCTTCCAAATGTGCCTGTAACAGGTAAATTGCACATTACAATGCTTCATTCCTAAGAACTGCCACTAACAATGAAAAGAAACTAGTTCTGAACTTACAGAAGCCTTTTCGATGGTTGTGAATACTCCAGTAGATTCTACAACATAGTCAGCACCAGCCTTGCCCCATGGGATGGCCTTGGGGTCTCTCTCCGAAAAAACAGAAATCTTGTGACCTAAATGGAAACAATACGTTTTACTACTTCCAAATGAAAACTGGGAACACTTTACAATACAGTGGAACTGTCCTCAGGGTATTATCATAAAAATACCATACCTACAGAAGGATTTATCCAATCCTGCAAAATCAAACAGAATGGAGTTAACTATACAATACTGTTGTATTTTCAGTCTTCTACTAACAGTAGATTGATGATGAATGGTGATGAAAGGGGGACAGTGTTCAGAAATACATAAAAGAATGTGTCATAATACCTCAAGCAAACACAAATTTAGTACATGAAAAGATAATATTAAAATGTAAGTTTGAGAAAAGGATGCAAGATGATAATGGCCAATGGCAGGCTTTTATGACCATCACTATGAGCCAACAACTTCCTGATCAGTTATTCAAAAACTTTTCAAGAAAAGCCCTGGACATGTGACAATACCGCAAATGACCTTGTATCAAAGGTTTATACATTATAAGCAGATAACATCAAAACCCGCTGTTCATGTTGAATATTATTTTTCCACTGCAAATATGCAATGCTATGGGTCTCCTTTCTTTGAATTTTCACACAACAGTAGTGGTCTTAAGCTGACAGCTGTTTTTTACCTGACAAACATGCGACTTACAGCCCAGGTTCCCATTAGCTAACGAGAAAGCACAACATGAGGTGTGTTCAAAAAGAGATTGAACTTTTTAAATAGTGCGCCAACCAGCACAAAGAGCACTGCGGCTACTGAGCGCACCTAGTATCAGGTTTTGACAACAAACTGCCATTTGTCCCGTTTCACTATGGGCATTAGTTGTCAAGTTACATCCACCGAACTGAGCACTTGCACAAGCTGTTTGTCGGATTAGTGACAAAGTGACAATGAAAGACCTTGAAGAACAACGTGTGTGTATGTGTGTGAAATTTTGCTGCAAACTTGGTAAAAATTTTACATAGACATTTCAATTGCTTAACCTAGCATATGGGGAGGACTGTATAAGTCGAACGCAGTGCTATGAGTGGTTTAAGCATTTTAAAGAGGGCAGAATGTCGGTTGGTGAAGATCCCAGGCCTGGACAATCTTCCACATCCAAAAATGATGACCATGTCGAGAGAGTTGGTGCTGTGATTCGTGGAAATCGTTGTTTAACTGTCCGAGAAGTTGCTGGCAAAGTGGGCATCAGCACAGGATCTTGCCATCAAGTTTTTACTGAAAAACTTCCGATGCATTGTGTCAGTGCAAAATTTGTGCCACATTTGTTGACTGATGATCAGAAGAGAACCGTGTTGAAATCAGTCATGAACTGCTTCCCATTGCAAACGGGAATGAATGAAAACTTTCTTAAGAACATCATAAAAGGAGATGATACATGGGTTTATGGGTATGATGTTTGAAACCAAGATGCAATCGTCACAGTGCATGGGGAAAGGGTCTCCTTGACCAAAAAAAGGACGGATGAGTCAGTCAAAGATCAAGGTGATTTTGGTTGTGTTTTTTGATTGGAAAGGCATTGTCCATCACAAATTTGTACCAAGTGGTCAGATGGCAAACAAACAGTTGTACCAGGAAGTTTTAGCGCATTTGAGGCATGCTGTGCACAGGAAGAGGCCTGAATTGTGGGAAAAAACCAGACTTGGATGTTGCACCACAACAATGCACTGGCTCATGCGTCACTCCTCATCCGCAGATATCTGGCAAAACTTCAGACATATGATGTGACCCATCTACCCTATTCTCCAGACTTCGCCCCAGCAGACTTTTTCCTGTCTCCCAAACTTAAAACCACTTTGAAAGGACATCGTTTCCAAACCATAGAGGAGATTCAGGAAAATGTAATAAGAGAACTGCGCGCCATCAAAGAAAGTGTGTTCCAGGAAGCATTCCAACAATGGAAGAAACGTTGGGAACAGCGTATCGCCATTAGAGTGGACTACTTTGAAGGGGACAATGCTTAAAATGCTATAAAATGAGCAATAAAGTCTTTACAACAAAAGTCCGGTCTTTTTTGGAACATATCTTGTATGTAACTCAAAAACGACTGCTGGTACATACTGGTTTTGGGGACCTATAACAGAATCTGCACTTCAACCAATACAACAACAGATGTATGTGGCAATGTCACTTCCACTTTAAAATTACCGATATGAATAACATCCTTCAAGAGTAATGCCTTGTACCTTAACAGTACTCACCATTCACTACCAGCTGATCCCCTTCAGTTGTAACTTCACCCTTGAAGCGACCATGGGTGGAATCATACTTGAACATATAGACCATGTAGTCCAGTCCAATGAATGGATCATTGATGGCCACAACCTGAAGAAAGCAGGTTGTATTTATAATACAGTAAAGTCTACATCCGAGTTTATTTTAACATGAAATTATAGGGATTTACTCACCTCAGTTCCCTTTTCAAGTGCTGCCCTCAGCACAAGACGACCAATACGACCAAATCCGTTGATTCCAATCTTAGCCATGATGTGTTAAATTCCACCTATAAAAGCAGACAATACTGTACATCAGAACTTTCACCCGCTTAACTTCAATAACATCACACAGCAATGATGAATAAGATTACTCAATTGCATCATTCGAATCACTAGGGGTGTGGGAATCAAGTCTCTATCTCAACTATAATTGAATTATAATTATTCTGAGATGTCAGTAACCGAACTTTTTGCTGACAGCATATCTGCAAATGGGGAGCACTGGGCATGATACTTTAAATAAACCAAATTTTTTAAATTGCGGCCGTTGAAACGGGCAATACACAGCTAGAGGGCATTTTAAGGTCAAACATGTTCCTGCATAATTTCGACATAAAGCAAGCCGGTCTACAACTCTGTTACAAATGAAAGTGGTACATACCCTAATGGGATGCACTAACTACATTTCCACGTACCTTTCATTAATTACTTCACGATTCATGCAGTAACACCTCTTAATTGCAGGCATGCAATGGCATATAATACGTATTTCAGACGAAAGGCAGTTTCGAAACACACACATTCACACACAAACACACACATATACATCAAACAGTATTACTTAAAAATATTTTATACATACAACTACTAACCTCTTCCGAATGCGTGGCACAACCTTACCTAGCGCCCTTTCTCACGTCAAGGGCAAATCGGGGTATAACGTCGCTATAAAAGGCCACGCCGATCACGTGATTCCCCCACCAAACTGCATATCGACTGAAGACAAACCGAGTTGAACGGCCCGTATGCGTCCCGTACGATGGAGTTTACACGGTGCGCATGGTGAGCTTGAGGTCATGGTTGACATGATTACAATAGCTTGCTATTTCGTCACAGTCCTACCAATATGTACGCGGTGAAAATATAACTTTGTGGTTACTTTAATTAAGATTTCATAATTAGCCTACCCTTCAGATGAAACCCGAAGGTCTGCCACTGGATCCAGTCCACGCTTTTAAATTCTACCTACTACTATAAGGTATATTTTGATATTATCCTCCCATCCAAGCCTCCCCAACGTCCTTCCATTGCATCTCTTCCTGAGTTTGTATCAATATGCGTGATTTCCGGCTTCTGCCGCGGTGAAATTCGATCTGCGCTCCTTTGGGATTATATGCGAACTTATGTTGCATGAAATCCCAAAAGATTGCAGCAAGGTTAAATGTAAGTTAATTAAACCTACTCCGTGGAAACGCGTACGAATGTGCTGCCATCCATTTGACGTAACGCAGGTGGGTCGTTGTGAAACCATGCGCCTACCGGTAAGATGAAGAACTATGCCTATTAGACTTTGATGACAACCGGTAACACAATATACTACTATTCCTGCAATATTGCAGCAGTGATCTGCCAGCCCTGAACACAACTAGTTCTTTGCCGAGGCTTCGGCCTTCAGTGTTGGCCATTTTCATCTCTACACATTATCAATAACATGTAGAGGATTTTAAATTGTACCATGAAATACACATTTAAATTTCTTGTTACCCTAAGAATTGAGGTATCATTCCATTTACTCAGCAATATTATGTACACAGTATGTTTACTTTGCAGCACTAATTATAGTTATTACTGCTTACGTGTTGCCCTTTTACAATTAAATTTGAGTTTTACAAGTCCTGCACAGAGAGAATAATTTGAAGGGTATGTTCTTAACAAAATCTTATACTACAAGACCAATATGGAAGCAATACTAAACACCATAACAATTACTCTGAAGTCAATGATTCACATAAAATTTTAATAATATAATTGCAGTGTAAAGTGAATGAAATCTTAATTTCACTACATGTTATTCATATGATATTGGCCTGAAGATGACCAACAGTGACAGGCAAAAATATGTCCAAAACTGCAGTATGTATAGAATTAAAGATGTATTAATGGCTAGAAGAAATCTTATATCTGTAAATGAACACTGATTAGCAAACACAACGGGACAGTACGCCCAAAGTCTATTTCTTACCAGCCCCATCCATTCTGTAACCTCACTTTCAGTCCACCAAGCACTGAAAAAGTGTCCTTCTGCATTATGACACCACATAATCTTGTGGATGGGCACTCTTCTGGGGCAACATACTACTCTCACTGTATTGCTTTTCTGAAGTCTCACAATGGAGTTTTGGGGGTGCATTCCACACCACCAAGGGATTGAATTTCCAAGAAATATGCAGCGCAGTTTAATACAGCAATACCACCTTGCAGAACTCTGCACAACAATCCTAAATACACATCTACAGGCACGGACAGACATCCAGGGATGTTTTTTCACCGGCTGTACGTATAATGTTCCCCCCACACACAGCTCTCTTTTATTCTAGAGGTGGAGGAACCAGGTTCCCCTGAAAAGTACCTGTGGAACTACTTCACATCACATCCCAGAAGACCATAAGCTTAATACGGTTCCGAGTGCCTCAAATATGAGTACAAACAGAAATTTGACTTTTAAATGATGAATTATGCATTATCTAGAGAAACGTCTTGAAGATGACATACACACTGCAAGCCATGTCTCTTTGCTTGTTACTGACATCCCAGTCAGTGCTTCCGTTCGAAGACGTTCGAATAATCTGACAAAAATTTTCCCGTATTATTAGCGTATACGTTTGCCCGTTAATCAGTGGCGAATTCTTCGGCGTGGCTAGTAAAGCGCCGCTATAGCACTGAAACGGAGAAAACCACGCCCTCTCTTTGTTTAAAAAAATAAATAAAAAAGGCAGAGAGCTTGTAAATATTTTTCCTGACAATTATTACTTTGTGTTACATACATTGTATAGCGCATATACTAAGTCTGCGGGCGCGCAATATTCGCCGCTAACCTTGCCGTCTGAAGTACGTGATCGTACATTATAACAGCTAACCTATTTGTCCGTATGTAACAAGCGTGACAGA
>Ga0136643_10008306_pt1 | contig 15154 bp, 8 predicted proteins | sample TergutLab28metaG_FD_96883 | JGI IMG/M metagenome (GOLD analysis project Ga0136643, IMG submission 96883) | Labiotermes labralis P1 segment gut microbial communities from Petit-Saut dam, French Guiana - Lab288 P1 (version 3) (version 3) | ecosystem: Host-associated > Arthropoda: Insects >... | reverse complement strand
TGCGAATAAATTGAATAAGCAGTCGCGGACAGCCGACGAGGGGTGGTCCTCCAGCTTGGGAGTTGGGCGAGGTGCTAACAACCCTTCCCTGTAAAACACTTATGTTAAGAAACAGTCACATGCGGGATGCTTGCTGTGGTGACAAAACAATCCGGAAAAAAACTACTCCCCCACTCGGATCTCCAGGGGGGGGGGAGTGTTTCCAGGAGAAGCATCACGCAGCAGGCAAAGAGGTATGAAAACAGGGACTTGGAACGTTAGGAGTCTGTATAGGGCAGGGTCACTTAAGGCAGCAGCGAGGGAATTAGGATGGATCTCCAGGAGGTGGGATTTGGGTACATGGACTGGATTGGGTGGGCCCAGGATAGAGACAGGTAGCGGACGCTTGTGAGTGCGGTAATGAACCTTCGTGTTCCGTGAAATGCGGGGAATTTCTTGACTAGCTGCAAACCAGTTAGCTTCTCAAGAAGGACTCTGCACCTTCTAGTAAGCAGGTAAGCAAATAAATACACATTACGTATTCATGCAATTTAAAACTTGACACATTATTCCTTACAATACAGCAAACCATAAACGAATCCAAGCAGAGTGTTATTTAAGTAATCCCATATCTCTGTAATGCGCTTGTAACGAATTCTGATACATTGTGCACTTCCACTCTCTGCCACTGATTGGAGGAAGTACAACATTTTAGTATACCTGAAGCAGTTACAGCAAAGATCAGAAGAATGTTACACAGTCGATACAACTTATTACACTGGGGCAAATGAAATATTTATTTCGTTAAGAGATCCACCGTCTGTCGGTATATTATCTTTCAACGGTAACACACAGTTTGTCCTCTCAAATCTTCTTGTCAGTTAATCTGATAGAAAATTGGATCCCGGTACAATGTCGCTTCAGTTAAGTCTGTTCCACGAACTGATCGGCTTGGTAATGAGGCGAATAACGCGTGCTATGGACTGGCAAAGAACCTTACTTCAATTCCATGGGGGTAAAGCTGCCGGGGCGTGAGGCTGACCGCTTAACTTCGCCTAGTGTCTAGGTTAAGAATGAATGGATCCGTACTTGTACTCCCCAATTCGCCTTCAAGGCGTACACAGGGACACAATATACGTACAGAAACCGTAAATGTTAACACAAGCTTTCATTGCACTTACGTATCGTTCGTTTTGATATTTTCAATGGCTGTCTCTGATAAATAACCAGTTATGTTTACGTTGTTCTGATACATAATTTTAGACGATTCTGAAGTAAACAGTGTGCACGATTGGGACTGTAAACAGCACACGTGTAAAAAATGTAACGAGCACAAATAAATATTTTCGAGCAAGCTTTCGGTTCCTGGCTCAACGACAAATACGTGTCTTCATACACGTGCTTTGATATGCAAATTATACCTAGGAATATAATGGTTTTGTAAAGAAAACAAACACGAATTGAGATCGACTGTACGTGTAAACTGCAAAATTCAACATGGCACAAAAATAAAAAAAAACCTATAAACTAACTAAACTCCGTGGCCTTAGTCCGCACGCGAACTATAAAACAATAGTATATTCAGCAAGAACGTGAGAACACGTGGTTACGCTGACCCACCAAACAGTGAATGAAAGACTGAAAACAGGGGTCACACATTTTCTAAAAAACGTAGGAGACTGGTACCTTCAAATTCTTGGCGCCAGACGGGTGGCACGAACAAAAGTTGCTTACCAAGTAGCAACAGTTCACGAGTGGCCTGTGAACTTGACTGCAATCTGCAGCTTCCTGTTCGGTGCAAGTGAACTGACACATTTTTGTTTGTAAGGAAGATATGCAGTAATTACAATTAAATTAGGGGCTTTTCCCGGTCTGTGTCCATTTTCACCTACTAATCATTATTCATTGCCAATAACAGTAGTCGCGGGATCTAAGGCATGGGTCTACGGCCGCTCGCTTGTTGGGATTGTCAGTTCGGATCCCCCGAGGGCACAGAGGTTTTGTCTCTTGTGAGTGTTGTACTATGTCGAATGTCGTCCAGAGGAGTCCTACCGAGTGTGGTGTCTCTGAGTTTGATCGTGAAGCCTCGACAATGAGGAGGCACTGGGCCACTACGGACCACGGCGCCATTAAAAAAAGTATTCAACGGCCTTTCAATTAGAACAAATGTTAACATTTGCTATCCATTAACTGTATGCTTATTCTTACTTCCGGTATGTTTCCACTTAGGATTCTACGTCCGTTAAGAACACGAGACTACACTGACAAATGCTTCCCATTAATGTGGGAGAAGTGCTCAGAAACTAGGATAGGAGACAGTCAAAGTCATTAACACTATCCTACCAACAGTCATCTGTATATACCAACCTTCTGTAACAGTCCATTGGTCAAATATATTCAAGACCGTAGGTCTGCCGTTTAAGCACATGTCCTCTCGTCTACTAAGACTACAATATTTATCTTTCAAGAATATTACTTCTACTGCTCTTGGTAAACAAGATGAGAACAGTTGCTCATAAACATAATCCACGGTCCTGCGCATTAATTATGTGTGTTAATGGAACATCACAATGACTGAACAATATGGTGGACACGAGTGAAAAAGACAGAATCCGGAAGACATACAACTCTCCCAACATCCGTAAAAAAAATCACGGAGAGGGACATTTAGAAATGAATAAACAAGCTGTAATTAACCTATTCAATCCCGTAACCTCGAAACCACATTCTACTCACAGCCACTACACTTAGCACCAGCACGTCAATCCAGACTAATGAAACAGATAATGAATGTGCCTTACAAAATCAACGTAAAACATGACGACAACGGCCAGCAGTAACTCCTTCTTCATTACAGTGTGCAACTGGAGGAAAAAAGAAAACTTAAAATAAAACTCTCAGCGAAACGAGACTCATTAGAGTTTCACGAGAAAGGAAGAAACTAGCAAGCAAAAGAAGACAATGGTGATCATCATCGAACCCAGTGGCATGCGGTGTTCTTGTTTACAAAACTAAAAATTCCCTTACCTGACGTGCAAAATTCCTGTGCCACTAAGATACACTTGACAGAATTTTTCGTTGGCGACAAAGGCTAATTCTATTTAGGGACAATACGAGCTACAGATCCTAACACGCAATAACCGTTGTACTTCCATAATGATGTCTTTTTTCTTACATACCACAAAATTTACCTCAAGGCAATTCACTAGCATTTTAAAACACGGAGGTCCATGCAAGTCACAAAGATTCAACACTATATACACCGGTTGTTAAATCAACAACCATTTATTACTTATTAGTAATAACAAATGGCCGTTGATTTAACAGCTGAGGAGTACAACGTTGGTTCTTCGTGAGTTACTCAGTAGGATACACGGTTGAACATGGGGCACTACAAGAACATAGTCCTTGTTTGAACCGGTTATATTTCGCTTACCGTACATTTACCTCTTATCAAATTCTTGCATCAGAGTCCCTCTTGACCACCTGAGAGTCATTCAACTGGTCAAGAAATTCTCCTACTTTTCTCGTACTTGTATGGAACCGGAAGCTTTATACTGTGTTGACAAGCGGCCACTAGCACTACCCTGAGTCACCTGTATTTAGTTTATTTAAAATTCCATGGCGTATAAGTTCTAAACTAACGATACTATGATTATAAAATTGTAAAGAGACAAAATGCGTTTTTATCTGAAATGAGGGTGGACACAGCAAACGTTTCAAAGAGAAAGACGGAAAAATATCTCAGACTTTGCAAGTTCTAGCAACCACCTGCACTTACGTGTGCCACATGTTATCTGTCCTGAAAAAGTTCTAGCAGCTACCTGCACTTACGGGTGCCACGATCTCTAATCGCAGACAGTGTGAACAGCCACCTGTACATGCTGTGTCACATGTCTCTCTGGTCACAGAGAGTGTGAGGATGTACCTGCACTTATGGCTGCCAGATGTTTCTCCGAGCACACATTCCCGTTCATAAGATCCCGGAATTATACTTGTATCTCTGTATAATACCACCTTAATTAAACTAGTTAGGTATACCGCAGAGTGGCAATTCTGGCTGTGAATTGTCGAGGATTTCCTCCCATCACCCAACAACATGCTAACGCAGTACCTTCACATGTATTATGACCGCTTCCTTAAATATGCTTCCCCGTTCACTGATTGCAATAAATTATCAATGCACGTGGTCATTATATGTTGAACGTTCTTATGCGATATGAAAGAGCATTTACTACAAATTTTTAATTAGCAATTTTTTGCTATTATTTACTGCTTCTACACACTATACACGTGGGTTATATACCCCTTTAAGTACTCGTACTCTATCACAATGATACGCAGCGAATATTTCCAGCACGATGGCACTAAACCACATTACTCCAGAATTCTGCATAAATTTTTTAAATCTTCTCTCTTTAACAGATCAAACGGCGATTAAAATTTACATAAATGAACGTCTGTGTTTCTCGGCTGTAATAAATAATGTCTGTAACTAAACGTAAGATGTCAATGGTCTCTATTACGACACAACCGCCCTTAAAACAGAAATTCCACCGAGATATGCTTATGAGAATTTTATTATACATTTCAATGCATTCACATCTGTTCAAACAATACTGGCGGGCAAATGAAAAATATTAAAGACCGAAAGTTAAAACTTAATATCCAATCCGCACTTAGTGTGAGCACTATTTTGGTGAATACACTACGCCAATGAAATATCCTACTTACATAAAACAGAACAGACACTAAACCTACAGCCTCATAGCCGCGATAATGCCAATGTCCCACAGAGGATAAATTTCACTTATGTTCACATTAATGATGGTAAACATTTATATGCTAGGTTATAATTTAATTTTTTTTCTCATGGCGTTAACAGCCCCTAGTGGGCCAGGGTCTCCTCACTACCCAGGCTTCACACTCAGACACACCAAACTCAGTAGAACTCCTCTGGACGAGTGATGAGGCAGACGAAGAAATCTCTGCCTGACAACAAACAACATTCACAAGAGACAGACATCCATGCCCCCGGCGGGATCGAAACCGCAATCCCGGGAATAAAGCGGTCTTAGACCCATGACTTAGACCGTGCGACCATTGGTATCGGAATATAATGCAAACACAGGTACAAATTTAGAATTTAAATTGAATTAAAATTGAAAAACTGTAATTTTCCGGCACCATACCTGCAGTTTGAAGGCAACTAGCGATAAATTTATTAACTAAATACAGACTTTCCTCTATTTGAAGGATCCTGGAAGAGACTAGGCCAGCAATGTCAACATTTTTTCCATTCAAGAGCAACAGATAAGGCAAGCTGGAAGTTTTGTTACGTTGCATCATCAACATTTACGATGTTCAAATATGTATACTAATGGCGTGAAGCCAAGCTGTGCTGTTATTTCTCATACAGTAATCAAAGGAAAATGTCGTGATGAATTAAAATAGTAAGCTGAAAAACAGCATTACCGCATACAGTCAATAAGCTTTTTCCTTCTATTCTAAACACTAATAACGCAAACCGTGGGCCGGCTAGCTCAGTCGGTATAGTGACTGATTACTGGCTGGACGGTCCGGAATCGAATCCCGGTGGGGACGAGATTTTCCGTCCGTCCAGACCGGCCCTGAGGCCCACCCAGCCTCCTGTAAAATGGGTACCAGGTCTTTCCCGGGGGTAAAGTGCGGCCGGGGCGTGCTGCTGACCACTCACCTCCTTCTAGTGCTGCGGTCATGGAAGTGTAGAGCTATACCTCTACCCACCCTCTAGGCCACACCAGGCCTGTAACGGGATCACTTTACCTTTACCTAAAATCGCAAATACAAAAATAAGCTGCAATTTTGCCTGTTTCGAACGCTCACCACAAAAACGCTGAGACACACAGTTTTATGGCGGCAACTCCAAAACGGAGTACTGAGAAAAAAATTTGGAATTCGAAGAAATGACACAACAGTACGTAAGATTTTGCTTAAAGAAACTTCACTGAATGCAGTTACTTGAAGATCAACGTAAGCTGGGAGGATGACGTTAAGGCAATCGATGGTAAATAAGTCCTGATAATGTAAACTGGATTGAACTGATATGAGGCTGTGATTAGTTACGAGATTACTGCGTCAGAGTACATTTCCAGTTCAAAACACATGCTATACTGTGAACAGGAGTAGATATAAGTGTTAACTGCTCAGGAAGATGTCAAAAATTGTGGTAAACCCCACCCTAAAAATCCCAAAACTACTGACAAGATAATGTACCTCGATTCATGAGGAGGGAACTTCAGAGCAAAATTGTGGTACTAAAGCTAGTGCAAATATTTATATAAATCATGATAACCGCAAGTCATATACTAAAGTGATTACGAAATGTAAACTGTGATAACCGCACAACAAATATGAATGTTCAGTGCTGCCACCCTGTGTTAGATCTGACAATAAAATCCCACGTGCTACTGAACCTGCGTTATGAAAACTTGCGGTCTGAAAGGATCGAGGTTTTCTTACTCAGACTTGAACCCTAATTAAACACGACAGACTCGAATTATAAAGACCCTTATCAGCAACAGAAAAGCACAGGCATAAAAAGCGGGTAAGTGAAGGCAGAAGACTTGTTATGCGCGACTACTGAAATCGGAATAAAAAAGTATTATTTTTTTTAAAGATAAATTCTGCTCAGTGACACATTTATATAATGCGCGATAAATTCACACGAAGACGCCATCAATGCAACGGCCATGACTAGCAACACAGACAAAGGCGCCTCAAATTTGGATAAACATATAACAAACAAGAAATAATGGGGGGGGGGAAAAAAATAATCCATTTAATACGTTATCAATTCTGACACAACCTATTTAACTTCTTGCAGTATGCTACAGTAAATACATATATTTTACAGTTTTAAGTGGGGAGTTCCAAATAATATAATTTTTAATGTTAATAAAAATCCAACCAGATGCTGTGACACCCGAAACATGTAGAGTGACTTTGCAGTAAATAAATATCTGCATACTGTTGCATCTGGTTGGATTTTTATTAACATTGAAGTACGATGCACGGAAACATGAGTTTAAAATTTAATATAACTTATGTTAACTTTTCAGATTGGGTGGCTTTATTTATTTATTTATTTATCAATTTACACTTTTGTTGTGCCGAATATTATTTTTACATAAACTTTCAGAAAAATATTATGGCCTGGGACAGCTGATAAAATAAACAGGAATGGAATTACACAATGAATATCTATATTACTGTTATTATTCATATCATATTGTTACTGTTTTTACTTCGGAAGTATGAGAAGTGTGGGATGTATGACACGGATGGAGGACAAACGCACGGAAGTTTCGTCGAAATATCTCGAGGAAAAGGGATCCGTGGGTGGACGGAAAGTATCGCTACGCAATTGGTACAAAATTGGCGATAAGTTGATCGCAAATGGTTCATAACAGTGTCAATATACTGTTAACACGGTGACAAAACTCTTAATTCACAGACGAAAAAATTTCAGTTCATCTGCTCAGTAAGAACCTTACAAGAAGATTTACATTAATGAATTACTTCAAATGCATATCTACAAACTAGCAGTATAGGCTAAATCATAATTTCTCAGGTCCAAAAGGCCGGTGAAGTCAAGAACGTAACCATCGCAGTTGTTCTTTCTTCTCCTTCTTCTATGGAGCTAGAGCCAAACATGGACCTTCGCCTCTTCAATCCTCCGCCTCCAGGCATCTCTCTGTCCTCTGCTGACTACCACCAGTTCCTGCATTTCAACATCCTCTTCGCATCCCTGTCCACTGTAATCATCTTATTCCGGGCCTTCCACCCGATGTCCCTTCTACCTATTCTTTCAGTGCTTTTTTGAGCACCCTGTCATCCTTCATCCTCATCACATGACCCACCCATTCGAGTCTTCTCAAACTCATAGCCCTGGCTAGTTCCATTTCCTTGTGTAAGTTACAAATTTCGCGACTGTACCTGTTTCGCCACTGCCCATTAACGTCCATAGATTTTCCTTAGAATGTTTCTTTCAAATTCATTAAGATTTTTTTCTGCATATGCGACAATATCCACGCCTCGCTCCCGTACCATAAGACGGACCTAAGTGTTTTATACAGTTTCATCTTTGTTTGCCTATGTACCTCTCTCTTCTTTACTACTGGAATTAGGGTGTGGTATGCGTTATTGACCAGTCCCATCCTCTCATATCTTCCAGTTCATCTCTGTGTTTGGTGATGTATCTTACTAGGCAGACGAATTCATCTACCGCAATCCTATCTCCTCCTACTTCATTTCCTCTCCGATATGTGTGTCGTGAGATGTCCCCCTTCACCGCTCAAAATTCCCATGGCAGTCAAATGCACGCACTGAAGACAAGCAGGTTGTAACTTATGATAAAGCAGATACACTGAAGGTCGACGTTACGTTCTTGCGCGTAGTCGCCTGTTTTTCAGTGCAAGTGAACCAATGTTTCACACAAAGGAGTTCCCAGGAATACGATATGTGTTCATGCTACTAGGTTCAGGGAAGTCAACACACGTAGGTAGCCTATCTCAACATAAAACATTGCTATGACATCTAAAAGTAAATACTAACCAAGCCAATAATATATACTTCCCGTTTAGTGAAAAACGACAGAAATAGTTGCATCTTTATATTCAAATGCGTGATTCCTTACTATATCCTTAACCAACGGATACCTAATGCTTAGGATTCTTCCTTTCTCCGACGTAAACGACCGGGGCGTGAATCTGGCCGCTCTTGGTCTTCTAGTATCGAGGTTATAATGCACACGGCTTCACTTTCAGCACATTTTCAGTACTTCCTGATGCTGAACTATTACTGTGCCTTCGCCTTGCTCATCTGCATATAACTTTTACGCAATTCTTTCTTTAGGGCGTTAGAATTTTTACTAGTACATATACAAATTCCATCGTATATGTTGAGCTAAAAAATACGTAACAATTTGAATCCTGAATGCAGGTAAATATCAGTAAATTCTGTTTATTCTGTTAATTCCCCTCTAAGAGTCACATTAAACACAGGAAAACAACCTGTGATAAATACGATAGTTTTTGTTTTTAATTTGTATAGTAAAACCAACCAGATGCACACTTTCTCAATTTATTTTGCAATAGTACATTCTACATGTTTCGAACGGTCTCTCCGTCCATCATCAGGAGTTTAAGACTGTACATATACCTGATGCTGTATGTACAGTCTTAAACTCCTGATGGAGGACAGAGAGACCGTCCGAAACATGTAGAATGTACTATTCCAAAATAAATTGAGAAAGTGTGCGTCTGGTTGGTTTTACTATACAAATATATCACGATGCACGGTCCCATGTACGTCTAATTTGTTTTTTTAATGTTAAAGCACTTGGTACATGCAGTAACCGTCGTGGTCCGAAAGGTTACGAATAGTGTCAGGGTGTCTATCAATGGCAAGTTCACTCAGCATGTCTGGACAATTCGATTCGTGATGTCATTAACATGGGCATAGTAACACTCGCCTTATCAACCAAGTAAAAGGTAAAGCAGTCCCATTACTGGCCTGTTCAGGCCCAGAGGGTTCCAGGAAGTTCAGGCTCTCAGATTTCGCGACAAGGGCACAGGATGGTGGTATCCTCTAAAAATCCAAGGTAGAGTCAAATTAAGGGCAACGCTATCTTCGATACTCGTACAACATATCAGTTATCTCATTAAGGATGTAACCGTCTCAACACTTCGCGCCACGCAAAAAAAAAAATCCGGCTGAATTACAACAAAAGAATGTAGTATCCAAACAAACAAGATACAACCATCATGCCGCGGTGAATCAATACTGCCAAAAAGAACACAGTTAAGTCACAACGTTCACAAATTGAACAGCAAACAATCAATCAACTACATCTCCTTTTATGTGCTTCTACCTCAACGACAAAACAACTCTAACTCAAAACGAAGAAAAATTACCGAAGTTTCTTTTCACTACGAGAAACACATTTCAAAGAACTAGGCGAAAGTATACAGCCACCTACGGAATTTGAGTGTTTGGTTTATACCTGTAACTGCTTGCTATTTGTACTGAATGTTTCCTAGCAGCTATGTCTATATTTTTAATGTCCTAAAACGTCTCTTGAGACCAGGGCACCATATCAAACAAAGGGTAGTACACAGACTTCTATGCTGAGCACAAGGAAAGGCGTCACAGTGATGGTGAAGAAAGCGACGTTCGGCGCTTCCCATTCACTGTTGAATGTAGCGTCTTCACATTCCAACTGCCTTATGTACAGGTACGAGAAATGAATAACATTACATGGAACGTCAACCCATAGTTGTTTGATTCGGTTGGTCTAATGGTGGACTGGTCTGCTGGCTGGTTGGTCGGTCGGTTCTCTGGTTGATTGGTTGGTTCGTTCGTTCCTTCGTTCGTTCGTTGTTTGAATGGAGCCCGTATATCGTTCTGTGATGACGGAAACCGAGCAGATCTCGGAAACGTCAGAATTAGCTCTGAACTGACGCGGCTGGCCGAGCGACAGGACTAGTTGTGTAACATCAAATGAAACGGGATTGTTGTATTAGTCAAAATACACAGAACACTGCTGCAAGTGGTCGTGATATACTTAGATGTATTCACACACGGCGTTTTGCAATATAACTGAATTTCAGAACAGTCGGCGCGCTAAATGTGATTTGCATCGAATGATCTCCGAAACAAACAGAGAGGCAATATTGGTGAAGAAAGCACGACCTTGTATATTAGGTCGAAGACGATCTAAATTCCGAATTTTATTTTATTGAGTTATTTAACAACGCTGTACGTAACACAAAATGTACGGCATCCAATTAATTGAGGGTAGAGAAGCCTGCCATTTAATGACAATAAGCTCAACAGGTTAAAAAAACCTTTACGCCATTTATACATGTTTCCAAAACCCTTCTCGTGGCGTATTATACCAAGAAAAGAGGAAAGTCGAATTTCCAGAGACATGACGCAAGCGACTGCGAAATATGTTACGAAATGAATAATAAAGTAGTGTAAAACTATAAACGTATGTTTGTTATACTTTGCGTATGAAAGAGAAGTACAACAGAAGACGGATGTAATCTGACTTATGGAACCTGGCCCAACTAAGTAACTGGCACAGCTCTAGATATTCTTTACCTCAGTACTAGACTGAGCACAACGGTCGGCTATACGCCCCGGCTGTGTTACCAGAGGGGAAAGAGCACCCGGTACCCAGTTAACAGGGGGCTAGGAGGGTCCCACAATTGATCTAGAAGCACTGGAAAACAGAAATATCTCCTTCCCCTGCTTCGAATCAAACCACATTCCTTGGTCATCTAACCAGTTGCATGATCATTACACCGACTGATCTATTCCGTGTCTGCTGGGTATGCGCACAGATGCATTTCCAAACTACCACAAATTTATGGCGTGGCGCTTAGACAGGAGCGCGCGAGAAACTGTTGTTTCATATAATAGACTAAACAGAACTACGAGAAACAATGTAGGAAATACCAGAACTGTTAATGTGTACAAGCTTATGGCGTGGCTACAATATTAGTTAGCTACCACAATAGAGTCAGTATTCGAGGCCTGTGTTCATGACAAGCAGAAGATGAAACTGAGTAAGAGCATCAAAGACAAGTTTCTTGCGACCAGCAAAAATAATTAAATTATCAGGTAGAAAGAAACAAATCAAGACAGCACGAACTTAATGGAAAAATAATAACACAAGAGACAAGAACAGTGCATAACAAATGGGCTTTATAACAATTTTGGACTTTCTCTCACTTAGGCGCTGCCTAGTAACGTAGCTGCTAAAAAGTAAGTTTGGAATTTTTTTTCGCGAAAGTGTTGAATTAATCAACATTATATTTGAAGATTCAGTTCGAATTGCGTGCTTCCCTTAGAAATATGAATCGGCGAATGCAGTATAGGAAACAAATCGCCTGGACAGAACCTTCGGAATCCAGAACGCTGAAGTTCCCAAAATTTCTAGACAATCGGAACATGTAGGTGGTAAGGTTGTCAGCCTTACGCAAAGGATGCCTTTACCTCCCAGGATAAATCCCTGGTACTCATTTCTTTTACAAGCCGAGTCGACCCTAGGGTCATACTGCGGCCGGGATGATTAAGTCAATAACGAATCCCAATGACTCCAACGGGAAACAAACCCATGACTTTCTGGTTTGCGGCGCAGTGCCTCAACCAGCTGGGTCAGTGCGCACTCCATACTGTAAAAATCATATGATACGTAAATACGCTTTGTGAGTAAAATGGAAAGCATCTGATGTTAAACCTGGCAGTACCCATCATAACCACTAGGCTTTAATGCTGATGGATTACGAACACATACGTATGTCGTGTTTACTTCATACTTTCCTTGGCAACCTTATAGTACGCAAATCAGTCGGACTCGGTTATAACGTCACGAAAGGGGCTGAATTTGTAGTATCGTTATAAATGAGTGTTTTTTACAATGGAGATGTGTAATGTTATGGTTAATAGTGAGGAATTAATTGGTACCACAGAGTACCTGACGCTACAGACGAAGTGTCGCATAAACCGATGTCGTTACAAGCGGGTTCACCTGTAAATCTACCATGTCCGGGGTAAACACAGTTCGACGCCGGATGCTGCAAGCACACACCAAACTGATCGCTCGGACACTAATTGTCGACAAGCCGCAACTTACCTCGACCTACATATTAATCACCAACTTGTAATCTTGTTTCACAGCGAAACTACACATATTTACGCTAATTTATACATTTCTGCTTACATGAGCTGAAATTGCTCGGTCAGTGCAGTGACTAGTATGCGATGGACGACCGATTTCTCTACCGTTTCCAGATCGTCTATGCGCCTCCTCTTGCCGCCTATCCAGTATGTAAACGGAATTCTTTCTCCAGAGTTAAAAATGACCGAGGTGCGAGACCGCCCTCCGAGTCAGTCCAATACTAATGGTAAAGAAAGTAAAGAAATTACTTTCAACACTCTATAATTTGTAATCTTTGTGTGCACGGTCATGTCTGCTTCATACTCTAGAGGCCAGAGTTCAAATCGCGGTCCGGCGATCGGCAATCCTCACAGTTTCATCGTAGTTTTCTTCAATTCCTCCAGGAAAATGCGTTGATAACACCTCACATTAAGCCAATACAACTTTCTTCCACATTTTTTTACAATTCTTTTGTCTAACCTGCATTCATTGCTACATACTATCAACCGTGCTAGTGGTAATCGTTAAATAAACAAATGCGAGGGTGATAAAAAAAACAGATGATTCCGTGGGAGGTGAAAGTAGTACGCCCAAGCAGGCGGTGAGGCAACATGTCAGAAAAAGCACAGTGAAAAGTCCACTTGAAAGACCTAGAAGTAAATCAAAGAAACAGGTCGTGAGTTGTGGGACTACATTAAGGTGCCTTACAATCTAACCCCGTGATCGGATGTTTTGAACACGGCAAAGAAACTTCGGTTGCCAAAAAAGATGGACACTTATTGATCACCTGATCGACTATCAGATGTATCCTACGCAGTTGGTGTTTGACTTATCTCGGGAATTTCTTCTAGACTCTCAGGTGCACACCAAACAACAAAGATGAAGGAACCGTTAGACTGCACTGCAGCGCGCAGTATCTTTTGTAGATACTGTACATCTTAATTCTAGTACCGCAATATGGTTGTTTAACAGAAGTTTCATTACTTTGCCGCTATCATACCCGAAGCACAATACAGACACGACTGCGAGGGCAGTGACTTCACGTACATAAAATCGTCGAAGACATCAGCACCCACGTCCGTCCGCACTTTCTGAGGGCAGGGCTGTAACGACAGCCGAAAACAGAGTCACAGCTTCAGGCTGCACACTGTGATAAGCTTTTGGGCCACGTTTACATTTATTTTTGAACATGTAAGAACGTACGGTTTTTAAGTAGGTTAAGAGAGGACTCCGTTCCCCAAACCACAGAGCCTAGGTCATTACAACGGCACACCCTTCGGAGAAGTGCGCCCAACAGTGACTGTTTAGCAAGGAATAATACGACGTGAGCACGTGCGTGCATGCGCGTTTTAAGAACTCCATGATGTCGCTTCAATCTTCATTTAACTTACCGTAACTGCCTAAATTGCGGATTTTTTAGGTTTCACGGCGGAGTGATTGCGGATTCCGTTCTTCATGGATGTGACGCTGCGTCATTAGATAATTGGTTTCCGACGGTTCTAAGAAACGTGTTCCCTTCATGTTCAAAGGTCTTGAATTCTGAAGTTCTATGAATTCAAGATCCCTGAGGATGAAGGCACGAAGTTCCTTCGGAGGGGGGGGGACACATCACCCTGTGATGCAACGTCTGATCCTAGAGGAACAGAATCCCCGAGTACTTAGGTAAAGGTAAAGCAGTCCCGTTACAGGCCGGGAGTGGCCTAGAGGGTTCTAGGAAGATAGTAAGGTTCCCAGATTTTATGACAACGGCACAGGATGGTGGTAAGGTTGTCAGCCTTACGCACCGGCCTCCTTTACCCCCAGGAAATGCTCCTGGTTGTCATTTCTGTTACAGGCTGAGTCGACCGGAGGGGATTTATATCAATGAAAAATTCCAATGACACCAGCTGGGATCGAACGACCGACCTTCGAATTTGTAGCACAGTACCTTAACCACTGTGCCACCGCGGTCCCCCTTGAGTACTTAGAACTAAAGAATTAAAGAATGAAAAACTTAATGTGAGGGCGCGTGATGCGCTATTCTCAAACACGAAGCTGTAAAGACATCTACAGATACGCATGCCTCTAAAATCGCTGTCACACATGCGGCCCAATCGTTGCCACCGCATTAAAAATTCGTCTGACACAAATCCTGTGATAGATGCCAAACGCAAATCCGTCTTTGAACCTGCCACTGCCTGAACAGCATGTTCTGAGAACAATATCGTGCAGTATCATCTCTTCACATAACATTCGGATGCTGAACGTTAACATCCCACTTGATGATCAGCATTTATGATTTTTTAAGAACACGTCGAAAGTACAGTCTCAGTACTTCATGGTGGTCTCTAGTCTGCGTAAGAGAGGACGCCAAGCAAACAGTATTGGGGACTTGAGTGATAACGGACTGACCTTCAGATATCGGTAACGCGGTGAACCCTCAGTTATCCGATCCAATCGGGTGGGAGGGGGGGGGGGGGGCCGGGT
>Ga0136643_10008305_pt1 | contig 15154 bp, 9 predicted proteins | sample TergutLab28metaG_FD_96883 | JGI IMG/M metagenome (GOLD analysis project Ga0136643, IMG submission 96883) | Labiotermes labralis P1 segment gut microbial communities from Petit-Saut dam, French Guiana - Lab288 P1 (version 3) (version 3) | ecosystem: Host-associated > Arthropoda: Insects >... | reverse complement strand
TTAACCACCCACCCGAGCCATTGCCGAGGTTAAAGAAAGAGAAGAGCTATACATCTACCCACTCTTCTGTTCCATCATGGCAGATTATAGGGTGAAGGTTTACTCACAGCGGTGTTGAAGATTCAAGTGCTATGGGATGTCATGCCATGTTGAGCGGCTTACAGTTACCGACCGATCGGAAGATCAGCAGTCCAAGAACTGTCTTAGGCTACTTTATAACGAAGTACCATCCTTATATAGGTCGGAAACGTCTTACTAGTCTACACGGCCTTAACAACCCAGAAGACTAGAGTCTACAACTGACACTGACTCCCACCGACCAGGAAGACCTCTGCCCTGTGCAAGACGAGTTGGACAATGCTACACAAGCCACGCTGGCTTGCACTGAAGGTGCCTGTTGTACAGAAAAGTTTTAATGTAGCAAGTGGATTTACTTGCATGCGGTATAAAGTTTTAAGAAAGTTAAAATCTGCAGCGTCATTACCCTGTATTAAGTACTATGTATTACCGGCGACTCTTCAAAATTAGAGGCACGACAGAAGCAGATCTGCAGACGATAAGCTTTATGGCTGCCGATCGCGATATTATGGCTGTGAAAATTCAAGGGAATGAAGTATGCATTTTTCACGATCTTCATCACGATTATATATTCCTTAAAAAAAAAGGATATACCCGCACGTTAATAATTCAGTTTCTCTTACTGGAAGATATCTCTTTGAGTCAACATTATATGCCAGATAATTTTTACGGCTTGCCAGGTGTGGTACACACAGGATGGTTCGTCATCGCTGGGTTAGGCTCTGTACAAAGCAGAGAGTAAAAAGATAAATGAGTGTAGCAGCGACTTATAAGAAATAACGTCCATCATGCCTGAATACATTGTCTAGGCACATACTTCGAGAACCTAAAAAATACTCAGTTATTTTAAAGAACATACTGTGTTTGACGTTCAGGTGAGGGTGCATCGTGATAAAGTCTTATAATAAAACCAACTATATGCACTGATTTCTCAAATTTATTTTTGGAATAAAACTCTACATGTTTCGGACAGTTCCTCTGTCCGAAACATGTAGAGTTTTATTCCAAAAATAAATTTGAGAAATCAGTGCATCTAGTTGGTTTTATTATTAAGAACATACTGTGTGCCAATCGTAATTTGGTGCAATAGTCATTCATTCATTCACCCATACCGTAGTCCGTCTTAAGACAGGTTCGTAGCCTCCTCCAAAGCGAGATCTCCACACAGTGCGATCTAGGGCTTCCTCTTTCAAATGATGTTGATGGTGATGGTGATGACGATGATGATGATGATAGGTCACCATTTTTTCCTTTAGCCGACATTCACACAGACTGTAACTACGAACACCGCAGTGGTATTTTCGGGTATTAAAACCATGGAAGTATTCAGAACCTTGTACCGAGATGCTTCTCTCGCACCAACAATTAGGGGGGGGGGGTGGAAGGGGAAAATCGAAAACTTGTTTGTATTCCAGAAATATTAAATAAGAATTGATCGGATTGATTTACACCCCTACCTAAATGTGGTACTTTATAAGCCTCCAGTCTCTTTTTTATTTTCTTACGATAGGTCCAGATCACCCCTTACATGCCATTTTCTATTAGCTATTTATAACCTTCTCCGCATGCTCACTCGACAATATATAACATCTATAGCTGAAATGTTTGAGGTAAATTCTGCACAAAAATGAACTTAAAACATTCTACGATCCAAACCGGAAGTCATGGTAGCGTATAACCTGCGTCGTAATTCCAGTCATTCACAACGAATGTTAACCATCTTTTCCTGGAAATTAAGCTGATAAATTTCTGTCTTTGGTTAATAATATGTGGCATAAGTAACTAAAGAAACTACAGAGAAGCCACATACAGACATGCACAAGGAAACTATCAGTGATTTTTAAAAGCTACACTGTTTTTACACTGGTAAGTCAGTTCACATCACGTCTCTTCCAACCATTTGGTACAAGGCGTGAAGCGGCAACTTCTCCAGCACGGGTGCAGGGCGTGTAACCTATACGCGAGCTACAAGACGACGGCGCAGACCCTGAAGGTGCGCAAGACGAAAATAGTGGGTCGATAGAGAAATGTAAACTGCACGTATATTACGAGACTGGAACGTGCATAACAAAGATGTCAAACAAGGCATCTTTATGTAAAATAAGGTTATCCTAACAACTGTCCTTTATGAAATATGCGCATGAAGTATGCTTCTAATTTCTCAACGTCATGCACACGGTCCCGTTAACAAGACTCAGGAAAACCAACCACAGGAGAATAGACATTGCATTCAGGGTAGAAAAAAGCCGCTATAGTAGTACCGAAATACAGTCATGGCAGTACTACTGTACATTGAAAGAAATAACTTGCCTTAAATTAGTTTAGGCTTATGTTCGAGATTTGGAATAGGATTTTGTATGCAGAACAATACCATTGACGTTGTGTCGTCTGTAAACAACCAATTGAACTTCGGCAACATTATATTCTTCTCACAAATAAATCTTTTTCGAAATTCTCTTAAAAGTATTATCAATAGCAGAACACAACAGTGCACCAAATAAGCTAAAATTATCTCACTGCTTAAACAAGCAAAACGTCATAAAGACATTCTTAACTTTTGCACTAGATGGAGCTCAGTTGTATCCTTCACGCTCCAGCCGCTATACCCTCGGAGAAACAGACCACCCCCCCCCCTTTGGGTACCCATTGAGGCTGTGTGGCCCCCACTGTGGGGGCTTGGCATTTTTGGAGAAAAACATATCTTGCTCGTGCCGGAAATCGGCCCCCAGTCCATAGCCACTCCGGGTGTTCAGTGTAAAACGTACGCCACTGCATATAAGGTGAAGGCCATGTAATATCTCAGCTGCTGGATCGCCAACTTCTCACTGAGGGGATATAGATATGGGTTCACCCCCAGGGCAGTCCACGTAAGATCTGTGGACGAAAAAGTGGCAGAAAGACAGATTTCTCTCAAAGAATTTCGACTTTTCTCTCTCAACATTCCACCAAAGCTTCATATTCATGCACTTGCATCCGAGAGATGGAAAATGGACCCAGTAAAGCCGCAATTCCTGGAGCCATAGTTTCAAAACAACAACACGAGAGTGAAAAACAGCTGTTAGGTAGTTGCTAATTATGATACCGCTTCTACTCGTGTTAGGTGACACGTCGCGAAATCTGCCGCCTACATGACATATCGTGAGTTCCGATCTTGACCTATGAATATTGTTAATACTGAATTTAGAAGACTCGACATGGCAACAGTGTTATCCTGTTCGTACCCATTGATAAAAATCCTACGTAGTTCATAGAGGAAGAGACAAAAAATTGTCGATTTTTATCCATTATAATGACTTCGTGATGGAATCAGGAGAAGTGAAAACTGAGGTACGGCATGCGCAATTTGGTACGGATGGATATACGGGAATGGACTATGAAACACAGAATATTTAAAGGAATACTGCATAAAGGTAAAGTTCACCCTAGAACAGACAACGAAGGCCCAGAAATGGAGTAGATGTATAGATATACTCTTCTATAACCTCGGCGCTAGATGGCGGTGGGTGATCAACGCCACGTACCGGCCACTTTAACCCCGGAAAAGACCCGGTACCCATTGTGTAGGAGGATGAGTGGGCCTCACGGCCGGTCTGAAAGGGTGTGGAAAATCTCGCCCCCACCAGGATCCATCCCCGGACCGTCCAGCTCGTATCGAGTCACTACACCGACTGAGCTATCCCGGCCCACGAAGAATACTGAGTACTAAGATACATTAAGAGATTCTTTGGTGATTCTCCTCAATCTCTAGGGTAAATTATGGCTAACATCGTAAAACATACCGTAACTGCATACTTACACACCGTTCTCAACTCTTAAACAGTAATGATAATAACAATTTGTTCTTAGAATATTTGACGACGGTTCTTTATCTGGAAATGTTCTACAGCATGGTGTGGGATGTGAGAATGAATAAATTATGAATAGATAAATTTTAAACTCATGGTTCCGTGCATCGTAATTCAATGTTAATAAAAATCCAACCAGATGCAACAGTATTCTGATATTTATTTACTGCAGAGTCACTCTACAGGTTTCGTGTGTCACAGTACCCATCATCAGGAGTACTAAAAACTGTAACCGCAGCCTCTGGTACAGGTCATAATACTGGTACAGCTACTTACAGTTTTTAGTACTCCTGATGATGGGTGCTGTGAAACCCGAAACATGTAGAGTGACTCTGCAGTAAATAAATAGTATACTGTTGCATCTGGTTGGAATTTATTAACATATAAATGGATAAGTATTTGGAAGGAGGGGTTTGTGGCATTTTTTTAAATTTGTAAGAAGATTCGCCTGGACAGAAATGGTAACATGTAAACGTGACCTCTACCTAACTAAATTAACATCACGACAGGAAGGACGTATAGGATGAGTAGAGTTGTGGAATGTTCGACACTAGAAGAAGATAAGTAGGTAGCTTCATGGTCTTAAGTGCCTGAAACACTGGGAAAGAGACCCGGTACCCCACAGCCGGCCGAGAAACAGTGGCGAAGGCAAACATCACCATCAAAGTTGAAAATCGAAACTCGAAGGGGGGAAACAGTGAAAACTATCAACGCAGCTCTGTCAAAATTCTAAATAAATACTGGTTGCATGCACAGGCACGAAAGAGCTATACCGCCATATCTGCCCACGTGGCGACAACGATGGTAACAGCATTATACGGCGTACGTAAATCTGACCAGTTGCAGACGGTGGCTTTAAGAAATCATTAAATAATATAACATTTCCTACCTTCAGATCATGACTTCTTTGACAAACACAGAATTTCTTCTTCATCCTGGAATTTGTCATAAACTTGGAGTCTGTTGTAGACTCCGAGTTCGTTTCGAACTGCAGGGTAGACTCGCGAGGCGTGACGTGCCGTGGCTAACTGGCGACTTCCCGAGAGTGGAACTATGTGATGCCTGAGAGCGTCGCTCATTACGTGGGGCAGTGATGTGTAGGGGAACTTCCTGCCAAGGACCGTCAGACCACAACAGTCATGCGAGCAGGTGTGCACGTCCTTTTATATTATCTAGTAGCTAATCAGAGGGTATCTACAACTTTATATAGAATCGGAACGAAGAACAAGAAGATAGGTTCGTACGAGGAAGTGGAAAGAGATCCCAACTACAAATATACAGAAATGACTGATGATACGTCACTGACTGTCGTCTGACAGCCGAAACTTAGAATTTAGAAACATTTGTAACTTAAAATTCAAAATTTCTTATGCGTAAATATTAAATTTAATGTAATCAGGACTTTCAGAAGTGCGAAAGAACAAAAAAAACGAATTAATGAAAGAAACACAAAATAAAACCAATAGCGATTCTACATATGTTGTAAAAACCAGGGACGTGTAAACGAAAATCTGAATACACCGGCATCGAATAATTCGCACTGGACTTACGGATGCACCGTGTCAGTTCCGATTGTGGCGGCTTTAACCCTTAGCAGACGTGAAAATTTGTGAGTTCTTTTCTATTTCATGACCCCCGATTTCTGAACAGAACTGATTTTTTAAGGCTCCCATGCTTCGCCCATTTGTCCATGTGGACAAGAACAGTGCGTAGATGAAGATGAGTATGGAGCACTGGTGGAATAATAGTGAGAGGGGAAAACAGATGTAAGCGCAGAAAAACCTGTCACACGCACTTCGTGCACTATTAATCCCAAAAGGTTTGGCACAGGATTGAACTCGTGACTTGGTGGTGAGAAGTCTGCAAAGAACCACCTTTAAAGGCGGAAAGTAACCCGAATTATATTTAAAAATGCATTACAAACACTGCAGTACATACGCACCATCTCGGTTATAAAAACCAGTTAATATTTTATAGAGCAATAATCACTTTTTTTTCTGAGGGCCGTACACATGACACACAGGACCTACGCACTTGGTGGACAGAGCGCAGAATTTCTTAATGTTAAACCTCGATACATAAAGCAACCGCCAGATTTTACTATAGATTTCACACCCCTTGAAACGTCTGGAGGAGTACTCGGTGGCGCAGTTGGTTTAGACACTACGCTACAAGTCGGAAGGTCGCGGGCTCGATTTTCGATGGTGTCACTGGAATTTTTCATTGGCATAATCCTTCCGGCCGCACTCAGCCTCTACCAGAAATGAGTACCGGGAATATTTCCTTGGGGGGGAGGGGGGGGGGTAAAGGCGGCCGGTGCGTAGGGCCGACAACCTTACCAACTTCATGTGCCGATTATCTTGAAATCTGGGAGCGTCAACCACCTGGCAACCTCTGGGCCTGTCCAGGCCTGTAATGGGATTGCTTTACCTTTAAAGCGTCTGGAAGCAATACTTCGGGTTCTCACGGTGCCGAATATAAGGATTGTTTTCTGGGCAGTGACGCCGTATAGCCTAGTATATATATATGTCCTGATATTTCAGAGAATCCTGCTACTTCCGTCAAGAGAGGTGGGGATCAGATTCATCCGAACCATCTGTATGTGCCCGCAGCGAACTAATGCCATAAGAGCGCCATCTTTAATTTGCGTGTATCAGGAATTACGAAGTTTTCCTGTAACTTCATTACGTCACAGATCTGTGCTGAGCCCACTGTCGTAGCTAGGTTCTTTAGAACTCCTAACAGAAAACATAAACTTTAAAACCATAATTTTCAGTATTCTACCGTCCATCTTCATATTATCACATCTTTTATTTGTCAAATTGAATGCACAACTAGATTGCTCTCACTCTGCACTGTGCACTTTACACACAGTATCACTCTGCACTGTGCACTGTACACACTGTCTCACTGTGCACTATACACTGTACACACACCAATAAGGACTGGATAAATACGCAGCCACACGACCGAACTGATTCATAACGACGTTTTTAACCAACTATTTTAATAATTAGAATTTTGGCTAAGCACAACAATAAGCTCCTTGATGATGGTTGTTAAGCCGAAACATGTAGGAGCATTTTAATGTAAATTTGAATGTAAGATTTAACAATTTTCTAGGGCAATCTAGCTGTGCATTTAGTTGGACAAACACAAGAAGTTTAAAAACCATACCCATTACTGAATTTCCTTTTATTGGTTTTTCATATAAAATGTTCATTTTTCTAGCCCCTTGGACTACACCCCTCGTGAGGCCGCACCCCTCGCCCCCTCTAACTACGCCTCAGCCTGTGCCTTAGTCAAGACACTATGTAACCATAATTTTTATTATCTCCGTCAAACATTTCAGAGTATGGGATAACCTACTAGTTATTTAGACAAAGTCAATATAGCTTGCAGGGCCAGAAAAATGTTACTGGACAAACAGAAGTGTGTAGAATATGTTCCCAGCAATTTCCGATCCACGTATTGATAAAAAGAACAATTACAGTTCCACTGAACAGAGCCCCACATGACACCGCACAGACCAATTATAGCGGCTATTACACTTTAAACATGCAAAAAAAAAAATACGTCTCTATGTAAGCTGAAATCGGATACATGTCGAGCTCTCAAAACTGATCACCCACAATCAGAAAGCACACACAAGTTTGTAAATAATTTTACATAGTTTTCCGGCTGTATGTAACCGAAACAAAATGATAACTAATCAACTTAACGGGAGACTGGCTGAACACAACTACTCAGTCACGAAACAAAATGTAGGCCTGCATAAAGAATTAGGTGTAAAATGAACCTGCTTCTACTTGTTGTTCCATAGACTGGCACAGGCACATAAAACGCTGACTAGATATTGGAGGGATGGCGTAAAATATGTCACAGAACATCCGCTTCTCATGAACCATCAGTTCGTTAACATCAGTATGAGTGTTATAATCATTTTTTTTTCACAATGACTGTCCCTATGACTTATTTCCGACGAAAACTAGAATTTAGTTAACAAAAGTTTAGTTAATGCTAAGTTATGGACGCGACCTTAGCTGCATAATATTCTGCAGTAGAAGTAGTGTCATTTCGTACTGAGTTCCCTGTCTCAGGGTCACGTTAAGTCACTAGCGGCTAGTTGCACCTTTGCTGAGATTTTTCAAGGTTAAGCGTCAGGTAACCATGATGACACCTCATTATTACATGTCCAGTTAAGATCACACTCCTTTGCATTACTGTTCCAAGAATATTATCATCAAAATTACTGGGCTGTAAGGAACACCTTGCTACTCAAGTTAACTGATTAACTGGAAGACTGGAGTTCTGGTCCGTCCAGCAGACGTACCTTCGCGAAGTTCAGTAAGCATGGCTCACTAACATTTGAACTTAGATCATGTGACATTCCCAAGACAGAAGTTACTACCCTCTTATAAATATTTATAGCCCTCCCAGTTTCTAATTAATTCAGCATCGGAAACGTCTTCCTCGGGGCGAGAAACCAAAGCTTGAAGCAGCTCACAATCATGGTTAAAAGCCCTACGTCAAATTTTGCTTAAGCTGAGGGAGAAATTATCACCACCGCCGACGTGAACAGACGACGACGACGACAACAACAACAACAACAACAATACTATAAACAGAAATGTCCTTGTATTACGCGGTAGTTAGGTACTTGAAATAGCGCGTGTACCGAAAATCACTTCTAATAATAGCAAACCACCCCCCCTTTAGTATCATCATCATCATCATCATATTGTTTATTGTCATTACTGCCACCAAACGCCGAGGCTGTTGCGAAAATGTTATTAGAGCAACGCAATGTTTTGGTGTCCGAACAGTCTGTGGTTAACATTTGATGTGCACATCTACGCGAATCGTTCTATTCTGACGTCATTAGGTCTCAGGCAGCACCACAAGCAACACGGCATTGCACTTCAGCTTTCCCTTGATCCTGACAAATGACTTTCTGTTTCGGTCGTGACACAGGCAATAGCACAACTTGAAGTAGCGTATTTCCATGACAATTTACAACCTCCAAATTTCATAAGCTACAGAAAGTCCTAACTGCAGAAGCGGTAAGTGAAGTTCTTGCTTTTTTATGACATAAAGAAAAGCAAGTTAAGATTTGGTAAAGGGTAAAGCTATCCCTGTCCAAGCCATGAAGGCATATACGGAGAGTAGAAGTATAGCTCCACTACTTCTTAACCTGGGAAACACATGGAGTTGAGCGATCAACATCACACCCCCCGCTTTACCCTCGGGATACAACCCCAGTACCTAATGAACAGGAGCCTGCGCGGGCCACAGAGCCGGTTTCGACGATTTGTAAAAGAAAAAGAAAATTTCCTGACCCTGTCGGGATTCGAAACCCGGACTGTCAAGCTCATAGCACACACAGTCAGTATACCGACTAAGCTATTCCGATTCCTACCCAAGAATATAAGACCTAATATTATAAGGAAAGTATAATACCACTGGAAATGCAAACGGCCCGCCTATACCACGAAACCATTCAGCAGTCACACGCGTTTCGACGCTTAATTCGCATAATTATTTGTGACTTTATGTTAAATAGAGTAAAAAGTCACGGATAACTACGAGAATTAAACGTCGAAACGCGTGTGACTTGACGGATAGTTATATAGTTTGTTGAAACAACTTTTGATAACTCTAATAAAATTGTATTATTCAAAGACACGCGGTATGCGTGGTACACAAACGTAAACGTAAACGTTGTACCTGCCAACACCCTACACTTCTTCTGCCGTTCTAAACAACGAAGACGCTTCGATGCTACTGCACCATCGTCAGGAGTCCCTCAATATAACACATGATTTACGCCAGCAGCCTTTTCTGTACAATGTAAGGTTCTCCATTAATTGCAATCTATGCACTGACGGCTGCCTCTTTCTTCACCTTTTGTGCCAACTGTACATGCGGTTTTACCATGCTGTTGCACTAGTTTAAGTAATTGTAAGTCGGTTCTCGATTAACCTGTTTCCGTGGCTCTTGCTTTATTCTGTCGAGGTCATGCTTACGCCTCTGTGAACGGAAGATGTTTTACCCATTCTCCAAGAAACATAAACAGACCCCCCCCCCTCCTGAAATACCATGACAATATCCAACACCGCACTTATATACAAGACCAAAATATGTATTTCTAAGCGAAACGTACTACCCTACGCAGCACAGAAAGTGTTATAGTTACAGTCGGAGAAAATCGTCTGGAGTATTGACCGAATTGCAGCGGCATCTCTCGGTTTTGCATTAGAATACAAAACTGTGTGAAAATGCTGTTCTCGTTACAAATTTTAAACTGAACTTCCGTCCAAGACGTTTGAAGATGAACTGCCTATGATTCCGAGACTATCAATTATTATGTAAATAAAATCGAAGTGTGACCATCAGTAAATGTTAACTGACATTTTTGTTTGTTTTAGTAATTGACCAACTTAATGCAAAAATTCTTGTTTTATATTCCTCTACATGTTTCGAGCAATGTTGTGCTCATCATCAGGAGATCAATTTGTATTATACACCATCTGGTATCATCGAACTCTGTAGGTGGCCGTCCGGTGCGCCACCTGCGCACCGGACGGCCACCTACAGAGCGTGATGACACCAGATGGTATATAATACAATTTTATCTCCTGATGATGAGCACACAGTGCTCGAAACATGTAGAGGAATATAAAAAACTTGTTATAAAATTAGAATTTGTGCATTAAGTAGGTTATTTACTAAGATTATACTGATATGCACGGTCAGCAAAACACAGAAAAATTAACTAACATTGTGTAATCTAGCTTTTAAGAGACCGAAATAGTAAACACATGAATAAGTTCCTCCGTATGTGGACTGTAATTGCACGAAACGAAATACTTCCTAGTGGCAATATGACCAACTGCACCCACCTAACCTCGAAGTATCGTGGTTAGATTTTCATGTTTTTATAGTCACAAGTTTGAATATCGGATATTTCAAATTATATCTTCAGCGAACATTCCCAACCCCCCCCCCCCTCTCCCATCCTAAAAATAGAATCACTTCCTTCAAAATCTGATCTTGCCATTCAAGCCCTTCCAACTTTAATCAGCGCTGTACAACCATTACTTTGAAACCGTTTGTTCAGTACACAACAAGGCAATGTGGCTTGAATTAGAGTAATCGTTGCTCCGTAAATCGTGATCCAGCGCTCTAGCATTAAACCAAATATTCGGGCAATCTTGATAAAGACAGCAATATCACGTACCACAGAATATCAGAACACCGACCTTTGCTCTCACTTGTTCTCCTCTACAGTGTACAAAACCAGTCCTCTTCTAGGTTCTTCAGTATCTGTAACTTAAATGTTTTTGTTTGGAGTTCGTTCAGTATATTTTCAAACTAAAAAGTTTCCGCAAACAAAAAGTTCGGGAAACCTCACAGAACGACGAATGGACGTGATTCGACCCGTTCAAGCAGAACGGCCAACCAAATGGTGTGAACGGTTAATATTTAAATCTCTCTGAACCGTCTCATGCAGTAGACGGCTTTCAATGCAGCATTTTAAATTTCACTAAACTTCAGACATGATTTACTTTGAAAGCCATATTTGTAATACGGCCAGTCCACAAATATTCCAAGAAAAGGGATGTGGATTCGGAACTCGGTGTTTATATTAAGCACAAGAAAATAACCATACGGATATATGTAAGTACCTCAATTTTGGATCTAACATGCTCGAAAAAATTCTGAGCTGGATTTTGTGGTGTAAAAGCCAGAACTCCTGAGTCTCTTTTCACCACTTGGTTCTAATGCCTGCTCCGACAAAAGTTACCACGGCCGATTTTTCTCGTGTTTGTGCAGTAGCAGGCATATACTGCAATAATAATTAAATATAGACCGTAACTGCCGCTACTCACGGATTGTCCTGTCCATCGTTCGTTACCATCTCATTGAACGCTATCATCTCTCTGCTGGCCGGGCAGTAGCTGGGCGGGCAGTAGCTGCAGCAGGGACACCACGCAACTGTAATCAGAAGTTACCCGGTTTGAACATCAGATGCATGACTGAACAGCCTAACGGTTTCCATAGTTTCACTCGGCCTTTCCAGTTAAATTCATGGTAGAACCTATCTGGTACGGCTCGACCGTCTCCTTACAAGTCCTTGCCTATTCACTATTCTTATTGTCCTCCCACGTCTATGAAAATACCTTTGTATTACATCCGAATGCAACTGTCACGTGGTTATGATTTATGTTTCTCACTTGAGAGATCCAGGAGCCGGATATCGGTCCTAGGGTCAACACTCCTTTCTGAGGACATTTACAGCTTTACCCACTACCTTTAGATGAATACTAAAGTTACTAAAACATAGGCCACGACCACTTCTAACTTAACGAATTCCCCATTTATAATCAACCTACAATTACTGGGTCTACACTCCGAGAGGCATAATTAATCCTTGAAGATCCAGTGGTTAACCTACTTTACGTACCGCCAGCTTTAACACTCATGTATTTTTAATTCCGCCAACAGAGTGTAAGTATTCGTTTTGTGCGGCACTCAGCGATCGTTTCTCTGTACAGCTTTAACTGATGTGTTTTATAACTGAGACGGAGGGTGTTTACTGTGCTGTAGGAACTGAATCTTTACACAATTATAATTCAAGTTAATTTTTTTCTTTCAAGGGTTAAATATATGTAGTAATTCAATGTCATATAACTTAGGGAACTGATAAATAGTTGTTAAAATTCCAGAAATAAAAAGGACTTTCTGTTTAGCTCCAGTTCTCTAGGATAAAATAAAGTTTCTGTAAATGAAGAAGCCAAAGCAACAGCAGGCGTCCGTCGTGTGAACTGGATTCACCGGCTGATGTGCAGCGACTCGGAACCAGTTTTTGTTGCAACCCAGTGCCCGGTCAACCAACCAGACTTTACCAACTCACAGCAGACATTGTGTAATAGCACTTGAAATTACATTCATCAGGTACTTGTCAGAACTCAAGACATTTTGTTCAAAGGCTGTGTTCCAAAATAACATTGTTCAAGGGGCTGTGTACAACACACTTGTACATCCGTGGCACAGTCCCCTTAAACTGCTGACAGGCGGTAGAGGTACCAAATTCCAAGATTTTTAAGAAATACAACGCTTCATTTTAGCCTTCATGAAACCTGTTACTGAACTTTATCCTGGGACAGTTACACTTTAGCCCACATTCTACATATCTCAGCACAATTTTCATACAGACTTCTGATCCACGCCTACGCTCATGACGTTTACAGACAAAACTTTGCAGGCATTTCTGGCCTCCTCACTGGCGTTCCATATACCACACATTTCATTAATATTAGATGCACAGTCATTCATCATCATCCATATCTCCAACAATTAGGCCATTTATACTGTTCTGATTTGAGGGTCAAAACTGGCATCTCCATCACTTTTTGGATCTTCCCATAATTCACCTGTCTCTCAGTTTTTAGTACAGACGTTTACACGAATTTGTCTATTGTGCAATTACAATCACAATTCAGACGACATATTTCACCGTATGCGTATTGGACCGTGGTTCAGCCTACACTCGGATACCACATCACCAACAGACAATCCCGCTACATAACACCAGCACTCCTCAAGTCAGCCTACACAACACAACAAGTACTCGCTAGCTCTTGAAGATGGACGTATTAACGTCTGAAACATGTTGAACAATATATAATAAAGCAAGTGTCATCTAGTTGGTCAAACTTTATTCAATTATTCAGACAAATTTCACATTGCAGCCGCTCCAATTTGGATAAATCTTACACCACTTCTACGATACTTACACGTTCTACATGTTTTATTAATATATTTTATTGTTTCGCAACTAATGAGATTTTACGCGTTCTGAATTCTATTATTTCACAAGGCTATTAGACACTGAACTGTTTATAATTCTTACTTTGAACATTGTTTGGGATCCCAAGAATGTATGTAGCTTTATTGTTGACTGGTTTAAGGTGAAGGCCTGATGATGACTTAATAGGGCCGAAACATAGCCACTCTAATTGTAATAAACTAGTTGTGTTTGACGGAAAATTTTATTATTACTAGTTCCTAGTGAAAACACATCGAGATGGCTTCCATAAAAAAATTATCCATTGTGCGGTTACTTATCATAATTTACAGCCTTAAACGTTCTTCTGCAGCCAAAACTTTATTTATTGGTAAATGTTTCAAGTTGTTATATTTATTGGACCGTGCATCATCGCAATAGTTTAAGAGACCAACTTGATGTTACTTGCTATTTTATTTCACTTCTTATGTGCTCAACATGTTTCGGACATTAATATATCCATCATCCGGAGCTTGCGACTGTACTGTTGAATTACCACATCAGTTGTTTTGTTCTTGGTTCGTTGTGTGTTGGAGATTTGGTGCTGATGGCTTTGAGTGGTGTCCGTGTTGCGAGCTGAAGCCTGCAACATGGACACCACTCAAACCCAGCCCTACCAAATCTCCAACACACAACGAACCAAGAACAAAACGACCGATGTTGTAATTCAACAACACAGGCGCAAGCTCCTGATGATGGATACATTAATGTCCGAATCATGTTGAGCACGTAAGAAGTGAAATAAAATAGCAAGTGACATCAAGTTGGTCTTTTATTCTTCAACTATTTCAAGTTGTGTTTGCTTAAAACAACATAAAATGTGTGTAACGCCACTGTAGGCTGTTTTCCGGAGATACACATAAACTTTCATCACCAGCCAGTAACAACGTGTTTAACATTATCTCCTCAATAAACATCGTGTTTTTACAGTGATCTGTTACTCTTAATAATTTGATATATGCAAAATTAAGTAGTACACGTGACAAGCCTGCCCACTGTGTAGCACATCCGGTAGTCTAAGTGGTTCAGGCTACTACAATAATTGTACCATCAAGTATATGCTAAGGTTTTGTAAAATTCTTACTGCATATTGCAGTATATATTTATTGAGTAATATTACCCGGAGGCTGAGTCAGCTAACGGTGTCAAAAGCACTTTAAAAGTACATAAAATTAAGCTGGTACTAAATATTCCGTGTGATACTTCTCTGTTACTTGGGATACTCAGAATATGTAGCCTAGAGTTTTCAATGTTTTAAGCGACCGGCCACCTCGACACAGGTTTTTCTTGGTTTCCCTGTGTCTATAAGCAAATGCTGAGATGGTTCCCAATATTCCAAGTTGCCACTACATGCTTCTCATGTAGCCCTCCCGACTTAAAT
>Ga0136643_10008304_pt1 | contig 15154 bp, 4 predicted proteins | sample TergutLab28metaG_FD_96883 | JGI IMG/M metagenome (GOLD analysis project Ga0136643, IMG submission 96883) | Labiotermes labralis P1 segment gut microbial communities from Petit-Saut dam, French Guiana - Lab288 P1 (version 3) (version 3) | ecosystem: Host-associated > Arthropoda: Insects >... | reverse complement strand
CATTTAAATAGTAAGAACCTAAACTAGAGGTTCTCCACCATTTAAATAGTAAGAACCTAAACTAGAGGTTCTCCACCATTTAAATAGTAAGAACCTAAACTAGAGGTTCTCCACCATTTAAATCCCAGTGCAATTATGCATAACATCACATTACAAAACTTTAAATTTTTCCACCTAGTGTTTTTATGTACTTCGTTACTGTTCCCACAACATACAGACCTACATTTAACGTTCCTCTACGTAGTTTACAGACGGTCTTCATTATGCGCACGGACCATTTTCTGTGTGGTGTGGGAACTGAAATATTTTATACGGTTTAGATGAAAGTTAGTTGTCAGTAGTTTGCTTCCGTTTACGTGGGTGGTTAGACTGTGGTCAGTTTGAAAGGAACTGTGCTCGTAATTCTTAATCTGGGTGGAAGAGGGAAGGAAGCGACTTCGTATACAACAATAAGCGTAAGACGGAGCGCTGCAAGTGTAAATCGTGACAGTAAATCCTCTCTCGTTCCGCCTTTTCACTATCATGTTAGCGTGGGCGTGTCTGTGGTCTGCGACTGTAAAACGTGTTGAAGGTTTGCACACACTTTAAAGCCGTTGATGAAGTAATCCAAGATTACCCTTAAACATTTCTGCTCTCCGAAATGACGTGTATTGATTTTATTAACACCGAATTCTGTAATGCAACTCTACACTAATGATTCAAAAACTGAGTGATTTTCTTTATATAACGTGCTGTTACGTGAAACTGGAAACGTAATTTAAAAAGTGTGTCTTTGTGCGCGCTGTTGGGAAACAGATAAATAGGGGCAGGATTTTGTTCTTTATTCTTACGATTTTGTGTCGTGTCACTGATGGTGAATTCCATTTATACCTTGGTAGAAACAGTAGCTTTCTGTTTGATTGACCACCACGTTCTGCAAAGTATCAGACTACGTTGTGGTAAACCACTGTCAGTAACCAATAATTAACCCTTTAAAGACGAAGCGCAGACTGCTTTATTTAAAGACCAAGTCCGTACCGCGCTGTAAACACTTTTCTTCTCGGTTATAAAAACCAATCAGTTAATGCTGTAAGTGGCACAAGTCGCTGTTTGCTCTCAGATAAACATAAAACACATAAATACAGTGTGGGCAGAACGTACAGTTGTTGAATGTTAAACTGGTGGTGCATCACGTGACCAGTAGGCTTTGAAAAGTTTAATAATACTTTATTGTAAGCTAATCACTTTTAAAAACTGGCGTGTTTCGGTGTTTGTCTACACGCCAACTTCAGGGGGGTTTTGACTGTTTTCTTCTACACATCAAAATTAAATAAGCACGTACTGGTTCTAAGATCACAGTTTTTGCACAGGATTCACACTTTGCAGTAGCAGCTGAGGTTTGTACACCAGTGCATATGACAATTTTATAACGATAAAAATTATTAAAGTGTTAACCCAGTGTTCACGTTTAAAGACATAATCTTGAATGCTCTTAATATTATCACTTTTGATTATCGAAACACTTCGAATATGGTGATGTTAAGATTTCAAACACTTACATTTTTTTCGGAAGACTGTAGAATGTCCGCCGCATGTGCAATGTGACGTGTTGGCGTCTTCTGTTTTAGTAATTTCCTCTTATTTTGCTACGGGAACGACGCAACCCATCGGCCGCACCCACTGGGACGTACACAATTTTCAAGAAATTATAGGAAATTGTAGGGAAAACAGTCGAAATCTCCAAGCGGAGAGCGTAGACAAACGTCGAAACGCCTCGGAGTTAAAAAGTGATTAGTTTACAAATAATTGCGTGTTAACTGTTGGTTAACGGAAAGTAACGTTACACTTGATGCGAGCTGTGTACAACGTCAATATACATTATGGCAATTACACGACTTTTTTTAAATTCACAAAACCTTTGGGACAAAAATTTCCTTTTGTTGTCCGGCCTTAGTGACTAATAATTATTGATCTGAGTTTTGATTAGCTTTTGCGTGTAAAATGAAACCCCAAGACACAGAGACTCTCAAGAGGCTTCGAAATAAATTCGAAATTTTTACTTATTGCTTAAAGCGTTATTGGGCCAAACAACAGGCACCCAATACAAGCAGGAGGGCTTCACTGTACAAAAAGGGGAGAAAAAGATCTGATTTGAGCCTAGGAGACGAGGGCAGTAACGGGATGGTGGTGAGAATGTTGATGATGATGATAATAATAATAGAATGGAATAATACAAATATTTAGCTCATTTCAGTTGGTGTTTATTGACATTCTGACTGAACAGCATCACAAGTCCCAATTATAAAGCCAGCATAACACAAAACACAAAACAATACAAATACATAAAAAAAAACGGAAAGTACATAATAAAACTAAAAGCACATATAACAGCACGTACAACAACAACAACAACAACGACAACAACAACAACAACAACAATATAAATGAAGTACTGAGATGAAATGCCATTATCCTGAAAACATTGATAAGCTTTTTCTGAATGTCACAAATCAGTACAGAATGTGTTTTATGGAAGTAATAGTGATAATAATGAACCAATGCCAATTAAATCATGGGCAGATAGTACAAATGGGAGGGATAAAAATATTTTACGCAATTGTAGTTGATAAACTTAATGGATAAAAGAGTATTTTTTACATACTAGAAAGAGGTGCATAATGTGAAGGTGCAGACTGTGAAAGTTGATGAAGACAAAGGCCAGGGACGAGCTACCGTCAATAGAAAGAATCTTTGTTTTTTTCAAAAAAAGGGGGTTGCAATCGCTGATTAGCCTAGTGACGTAGTTTCTCCACCACGAAGCTATGCGTTGTATTTAACACGCTCTTTAACGGTTACAAATGTTATTAATATTTTAGGTTCTCTTGCAGTTATTATATTTTTTATGTTGCACGTGTGATATGTGTTTCTGGCAACAACGATCCAATCCATTTGTTTAATTAATTGTGTGAACATGTTGACAATATCGCAGTAATTTCTCTACCGCCAGTAGGGTTATGACGGTGCACACTCTCTCTCATCTATGGGAATGCACAATGTGCAGCCTGGAGGCGGCTCCACTGATTGCGAACGGGGGTACCCAACATCCGGAGCTACGTTCCACAGCACACCGTACATTCTAGCTCTGGACACTGCTAATTAATACATCCGTTTGATTCCCATCTGTGAACTTTACATCAGGACTTATTATGGTAAAAAACACAATACCACATCACCATAAACCCATTTGAACTTGCATGAATTCTTCATCGGCATTGGGGATAACCTCTGCGCCGCGGACTGTAGGACAGAGGAATGTTCTTTTGAGTTTCGACAGCGGAAAGATATTGTTCTGTTTTAGGGTGTCTGCATATGGACTCATTGGCAACTAATTTCGTATTCCATTAGTGCTGGCATATTATTTTCCTCGCAGAATCATATTGGTTCTCCTTTACAAAGACCAGTCGGTTATTGGCGTTCAGGGAAGTAATCGTTTTTGTCCTGAGGGTCGTACAGAACACTCAAATATAAACACACAGAGGCTAAAATGAAAGGTTTCTGAATGTTACATCAGGAGGTAAACAAGAGTAACTACCGTGCTTTGAGGGTCAGACGTACTGGGATGCTGATAAGTCCTCAGCCCGACCAGGAAGGAAAGGAACTCGGAAGCATGTCAGGGACGTGCGCGATTTCAACAACATCGAGACGCGAGCTGTCATCAAGTTATTTTTCTTGCAAGGCAAGGCGCCGAAGGAAATTCACGCCATTCTGACCGAAACATTAGCTTATCTAGGAAGTGTGTCATCCCCGTTGTGTGTGTGAAACTAGGAGAAGGTATGTAGTCAAACACAACTTTATCACTGAGGTGTAGTTGTTTCCATCACAGTCATTAAATACACCTCAGTGATTAAGTTGTGTTTGACTACATACCTTCTCCTAGAAACATTAGCTTGTTTCTTTCCTGGTCGGGATAAGAACTTACCAGCACCCCTGTACATTTATGTGCACGATACTCTACTCTTATGCGTATTTGCAATTGTGCATCACATCGTGAACGATTGTCACACCTGCTAGATGCTGTAAATCAACTACAATGTCACTCGTATCACATTTACAAGACTTATAGTCCAATTCGCCCACTTCACTCTGACGTGTCCTAAACACATAGAAAATATCTCACTTTTATAATAGGAAAGAGCCCCTGTGCCCGTGGAGTAAGAAGTTGGGTGTGCTTCACAGCCAGTCTAGAAGTTGTGGAGTAGAGAAACATCTCTTGCCACAGCAAGGATTCAAACACCGCGTCGTGGTTTTGCTACCTGTGGTCCCTGGCTACCAATCTAGACCGATAAACCGACTCTAATAACTTTTTCTTGATAATTCACTGTCGGTTGAGGCAACTGTTGGTGCATTGTCGTATGAATCCACGGTTGTGTTCCCTGAATCCCAGTTCCATGGTTCGTAACAATTTTCATTTCACGCTCTGTAGCGTTAAAAGCTGATAGGACACATTTAAATAAATTGAATTAAGAGTCTGTAGACGTGAAGGCGTTAAATATAAATTGGAAACACCAAACTGTTATGTATCAAGTGAAAAAGAAATACACACCCCTTAACATTTAAAATGAAATAACAGTAACAGTTACTGTTACCGTCAGCGATGATCAGATGCTTAGTACCTCAGAAGGGATTGTGATCTGTGGTGTTGTATTTCAAGAAGATGTATTAGCACAAGTTACCTATCTAATTCAGCAATTTGCATCTGTCACCATATATATACACCAATAACTGCACTATACTCGGATACAATGACACATAACTTTCGTATAATAATACCAACTAGATGCACTAATTCTCAATTTTTTTGGGGAATAAAACTCTACATGTTTTGGACAGTTCCTGTTTACATCATCGGGAGTTTTTCACTGTACACACAGCAGTGGTATATTTCATACAGGTTGTATGACATATACCACTGCTGTGTTTACAGTATAAAACTCTTGATGATGTACAGAGGAACTGCCCGAAACATGTAGAGTTTTATTCCAAAATAAATTTGAGAAGTTTGTGCAACTATGTTGTTTTATTATAAGAATTTATCACGCTGCACGGTCACCTGAACGTCAAAAGACACATAAAATGCGGTAAACCTCCTACATGTTTCTGCTTTTTCCTGCCATCTTCATAGAGGCATTCAACAAAACAAATTCAGTAATGGCTACTAATATAGGTGATACATGGTACAGGTTTGCACGTCTGTGATATTAGTAACCATTACTATACTTGCTTTGTTGAATGCCTCCCTGAAGATTGCGGAGAAAGACCGAAACATGTAGGAACTTTTTGCCATATATTGTTTATCATTGTATCACGTTATGGTGCAGTTGTTGGTGTACATATATGATGATTTATCTCATTGCAAGGAACATGGATGATTTTAAACAAGACAGCCAATATACTGTAACGTAACAATGAGGCGCGCTCGTGCAACCAATGTTGCTATGGAAAGCTGCAAGTATTACACATTCTGAATGTGTGTCTGTAGTCTTAGTTATCCAGTATGCAATGCGCATGCGCCAAAGTGTCATCTGTGTCCTGTCCGATTCTATAGTACTTTTTTCCCCACATTATCTCATAAATCGCACGATTTTCGTTAAAATGGTATGAATTGTATTGTAATTTTCTGTGCAACTGTTTTCCGAAATATCGCTCATTCTAAGGAGAATTGGGAGAGATGTGATAAAAAAATATATTTTGGTCTTCATGTAAAGTACCCGTTATTATTGTCAGATTTTAATGAAATTTGAATTTTCTCGAAAGATTTTTGAAAAATATTTAAATATCAAATCTCATGAAAATCCGTCCAGTGGGAGCCGTGATGTTGCACGAACAGAGACGGATGGACGGACAGACGGACATGACCAAGCTAATATTCACTCTTCGAAATTTTGCGAACGTGCATAAGAAAGTTTGTCACTTGTGACTAGTCAAGTTCACAGCCTTGTACACTCCAACAGAAGCAGACAGTTTGTGTAGCAAATTGTTGTGCCGCAATAAAATCAACCATTGGGTCTGTCAAATCGCATTTAGAATGCAAGCCGCCAACTTAAAGTGTTTTCGTACAATGCCTAGAAGCCAAAAGTGACATGGAGTTTAATGAAGTGTACCTTGAGCGGGAGAACTGGACTGCGCCTCTTTATTATTCCGCGGTGCACACTTACTTGGTAATTAAATTTGTAGTTCAGACGAAAGCGCTTGGGGCTTAAGGGGGTGCAGAACAATCGCCTTGTAAGATGGAATTTAGTAAGGCACGTTAACTTTGGGCCGTAGCCTAAACGCTACGGACACTTAATTGACATCAAAGAAGTTTATGAGTCATTTTACGAATTCTGCCGGCAAATGCCACCTTATTTTACGCACAAAGTGCTAAAGATGCATTAATAGTCTAATGGGGGGGTTTTAATTTTTAATCTTCGGTATCTTTTTTTTTTGTCGCGGAATCTAGTTGGAATATTTTGATTAAACGTGGTACTGGATGCTCTAGACGTTGTGATGCAGATTTAATTTTACTTTATTCCGGTCAATAATCATCACAATGCAACTTTAAACTTTCATTCTTTTTACGTACGTCTCGTCGAACAGCAACATCAACTTGACCGAACATTTAAGTCTGTGCTCTTATAACTTACTATATAATCTTATAACACATTTTAAACCTGCTGTAATGAAATAACACATAACCAAACAAACCCACGTTAATGCGTATACACGATAATAACGTGCATGTATATAGTGCACCAGGTTGGTCTATGTAGTTCATTTACTTACAGATCTGTAAGGAAAAAGTAAAGTTGTCCGTGGGAATACCAGGAAGGCACATGGAGGAAAGGGGTTAAACTTCCACCCATTTTCAACGCCAGCACTAACTGGGGCGATCAGCTGTACGCCTCGGCTAAACAAAAGATTTTTATTTGGAGGGGGGGGGTGGTGTCTGGAACAGTGGATGTGGGTATACTCATAACCATAATGGAATGAGGTTTAAGTAGTAGCACAATGAAACGAAACTTATTCATCGAGCTGCATTTCGTTGTTTCCGCCAGTCCTTGCCTGTGACACCTCAGGTTCTTGCATAGCACACATTCCGTGAGTACGTTTGTGTCTACTGCTCATACTGCAGGCTATTTCGTGCCAATACCGTGCCATTACCGTGACATTAGTATAATTTCTCGTCTGCTAAAAATTTTTATACTTTCTCATCACATTCTCCAGCAGCTTGAAATAATTCTTATGCCTTGCACCCTGGATTTTCCCATTGTTATCTAGTGTTTAATTGTTTTTTTTTTCATTATTTCTTTATCTCATTACATCCTGTACGAGTTAGTGCTCTGCTACAGACTGCATTATTATTAAAGTCATTCTAATCTTAGTAATTAACCAACTTGATTCGCAGAATCATGTTTTATAATAAACTTATTATAAAACAAGATTTTGTGCATAAAGTTGGTTAATTACTAACATTACACTGGGATGCACGGTCAGCAAAATATCAAAATCAAGTCATTCTGTCCACCATTTCCTTTTGAAAATTTTAGTAAAAGGAAATATATTTCCTTTTACTAAAATTTTCAAAAGGAAATGGTGGACAGAATGACTTGATTTTGATATTTTGCTGACCGTGCATCCCAGTGTAATGTTAGTAATTAACCAACTTTATGCACAAAATCTTGTTTTATAATAAGTTTATTATAAAACATGATTCTGCGAATCAAGTTGGTTAATTACTAAGATTAGAATGACTTTAATAATAATGCAGTCTGTAGCAGAGCACTAACTCGTACAGGATGTAATGAGATAAAGAAATAATGAAAAAAAAAACAATTAAACACTAGATAACAATGGGAAAATCCAGGGTGCAAGGCATAAGAATTATTTCAAGCTGCTGGAGAATGTGATGAGAAAGTATAAAAATTTTTAGCAGACGAGAAATTATACTAATGTCACGGTAATGGCACGGTATTGGCACGAAATAGCCTGCAGTATGAGCAGTAGACACAAACGTACTCACGGAATGTGTGCTATGCAAGAACCTGAGGTGTCACAGGCAAGGACTGGCGGAAACAACGAAATGCAGCTCGATGAATAAGTTTCGTTTCATTGTGCTACTACTTAAACCTCATTCCATTATGGTTATGAGTATACCCACATCCACTGTTCCAGACACCACCCCCCCCCTCCAAATAAAAATCTTTTGTTTAGCCGAGGCGTACAGCTGATCGCCCCAGTTAGTGCTGGCGTTGAAAATGGGTGGAAGTTTAACCCCTTTCCTCCATGTGCCTTCCTGGTATTCCCACGGACAACTTTACTTTTTCCTTACAGATCTGTAAGTAAATGAACTACATAGACCAACCTGGTGCACTATATACATGCACGTTATTATCGTGTATACGCATTAACGTGGGTTTGTTTGGTTATGTGTTATTTCATTACAGCAGGTTTAAAATGTGTTATAAGATTATATAGTAAGTTATAAGAGCACAGACTTAAATGTTCGGTCAAGTTGATGTTGCTGTTCGACGAGACGTACGTAAAAAGAATGAAAGTTTAAAGTTGCATTGTGATGATTATTGACCGGAATAAAGTAAAATTAAATCTGCATCACAACGTCTAGAGCATCCAGTACCACGTTTAATCAAAATATTCCAACTAGATTCCGCGACAAAAAAAAAAGATACCGAAGATTAAAAATTAAAACCCCCCCATTAGACTATTAATGCATCTTTAGCACTTTGTGCGTAAAATAAGGTGGCATTTGCCGGCAGAATTCGTAAAATGACTCATAAACTTCTTTGATGTCAATTAAGTGTCCGTAGCGTTTAGGCTACGGCCCAAAGTTAACGTGCCTTACTAAATTCCATCTTACAAGGCGATTGTTCTGCACCCCCTTAAGCCCCAAGCGCTTTCGTCTGAACTACAAATTTAATTACCAAGTAAGTGTGCACCGCGGAATAATAAAGAGGCGCAGTCCAGTTCTCCCGCTCAAGGTACACTTCATTAAACTCCATGTCACTTTTGGCTTCTAGGCATTGTACGAAAACACTTTAAGTTGGCGGCTTGCATTCTAAATGCGATTTGACAGACCCAATGGTTGATTTTATTGCGGCACAACAATTTGCTACACAAACTGTCTGCTTCTGTTGGAGTGTACAAGGCTGTGAACTTGACTAGTCACAAGTGACAAACTTTCTTATGCACGTTCGCAAAATTTCGAAGAGTGAATATTAGCTTGGTCATGTCCGTCTGTCCGTCCATCCGTCTCTGTTCGTGCAACATCACGGCTCCCACTGGACGGATTTTCATGAGATTTGATATTTAAATATTTTTCAAAAATCTTTCGAGAAAATTCAAATTTCATTAAAATCTGACAATAATAACGGGTACTTTACATGAAGACCAAAATATATTTTTTTATCACATCTCTCCCAATTCTCCTTAGAATGAGCGATATTTCGGAAAACAGTTGCACAGAAAATTACAATACAATTCATACCATTTTAACGAAAATCGTGCGATTTATGAGATAATGTGGGGAAAAAAGTACTATAGAATCGGACAGGACACAGATGACACTTTGGCGCATGCGCATTGCATACTGGATAACTAAGACTACAGACACACATTCAGAATGTGTAATACTTGCAGCTTTCCATAGCAACATTGGTTGCACGAGCGCGCCTCATTGTTACGTTACAGTATATTGGCTGTCTTGTTTAAAATCATCCATGTTCCTTGCAATGAGATAAATCATCATATATGTACACCAACAACTGCACCATAACGTGATACAATGATAAACAATATATGGCAAAAAGTTCCTACATGTTTCGGTCTTTCTCCGCAATCTTCAGGGAGGCATTCAACAAAGCAAGTATAGTAATGGTTACTAATATCACAGACGTGCAAACCTGTACCATGTATCACCTATATTAGTAGCCATTACTGAATTTGTTTTGTTGAATGCCTCTATGAAGATGGCAGGAAAAAGCAGAAACATGTAGGAGGTTTACCGCATTTTATGTGTCTTTTGACGTTCAGGTGACCGTGCAGCGTGATAAATTCTTATAATAAAACAACATAGTTGCACAAACTTCTCAAATTTATTTTGGAATAAAACTCTACATGTTTCGGGCAGTTCCTCTGTACATCATCAAGAGTTTTATACTGTAAACACAGCAGTGGTATATGTCATACAACCTGTATGAAATATACCACTGCTGTGTGTACAGTGAAAAACTCCCGATGATGTAAACAGGAACTGTCCAAAACATGTAGAGTTTTATTCCCCAAAAAAATTGAGAATTAGTGCATCTAGTTGGTATTATTATACGAAAGTTATGTGTCATTGTATCCGAGTATAGTGCAGTTATTGGTGTATATATATGGTGACAGATGCAAATTGCTGAATTAGATAGGTAACTTGTGCTAATACATCTTCTTGAAATACAACACCACAGATCACAATCCCTTCTGAGGTACTAAGCATCTGATCATCGCTGACGGTAACAGTAACTGTTACTGTTATTTCATTTTAAATGTTAAGGGGTGTGTATTTCTTTTTCACTTGATACATAACAGTTTGGTGTTTCCAATTTATATTTAACGCCTTCACGTCTACAGACTCTTAATTCAATTTATTTAAATGTGTCCTATCAGCTTTTAACGCTACAGAGCGTGAAATGAAAATTGTTACGAACCATGGAACTGGGATTCAGGGAACACAACCGTGGATTCATACGACAATGCACCAACAGTTGCCTCAACCGACAGTGAATTATCAAGAAAAAGTTATTAGAGTCGGTTTATCGGTCTAGATTGGTAGCCAGGGACCACAGGTAGCAAAACCACGACGCGGTGTTTGAATCCTTGCTGTGGCAAGAGATGTTTCTCTACTCCACAACTTCTAGACTGGCTGTGAAGCACACCCAACTTCTTACTCCACGGGCACAGGGGCTCTTTCCTATTATAAAAGTGAGATATTTTCTATGTGTTTAGGACACGTCAGAGTGAAGTGGGCGAATTGGACTATAAGTCTTGTAAATGTGATACGAGTGACATTGTAGTTGATTTACAGCATCTAGCAGGTGTGACAATCGTTCACGATGTGATGCACAATTGCAAATACGCATAAGAGTAGAGTATCGTGCACATAAATGTACAGGGGTGCTGGTAAGTTCTTATCCCGACCAGGAAAGAAACAAGCTAATGTTTCTAGGAGAAGGTATGTAGTCAAACACAACTTAATCACTGAGGTGTATTTAATGACTGTGATGGAAACAACTACACCTCAGTGATAAAGTTGTGTTTGACTACATACCTTCTCCTAGTTTCACACACACAACGGGGATGACACACTTCCTAGATAAGCTAATGTTTCGGTCAGAATGGCGTGAATTTCCTTCGGCGCCTTGCCTTGCAAGAAAAATAACTTGATGACAGCTCGCGTCTCGATGTTGTTGAAATCGCGCACGTCCCTGACATGCTTCCGAGTTCCTTTCCTTCCTGGTCGGGCTGAGGACTTATCAGCATCCCAGTACGTCTGACCCTCAAAGCACGGTAGTTACTCTTGTTTACCTCCTGATGTAACATTCAGAAACCTTTCATTTTAGCCTCTGTGTGTTTATATTTGAGTGTTCTGTACGACCCTCAGGACAAAAACGATTACTTCCCTGAACGCCAATAACCGACTGGTCTTTGTAAAGGAGAACCAATATGATTCTGCGAGGAAAATAATATGCCAGCACTAATGGAATACGAAATTAGTTGCCAATGAGTCCATATGCAGACACCCTAAAACAGAACAATATCTTTCCGCTGTCGAAACTCAAAAGAACATTCCTCTGTCCTACAGTCCGCGGCGCAGAGGTTATCCCCAATGCCGATGAAGAATTCATGCAAGTTCAAATGGGTTTATGGTGATGTGGTATTGTGTTTTTTACCATAATAAGTCCTGATGTAAAGTTCACAGATGGGAATCAAACGGATGTATTAATTAGCAGTGTCCAGAGCTAGAATGTACGGTGTGCTGTGGAACGTAGCTCCGGATGTTGGGTACCCCCGTTCGCAATCAGTGGAGCCGCCTCCAGGCTGCACATTGTGCATTCCCATAGATGAGAGAGAGTGTGCACCGTCATAACCCTACTGGCGGTAGAGAAATTACTGCGATATTGTCAACATGTTCACACAATTAATTAAACAAATGGATTGGATCGTTGTTGCCAGAAACACATATCACACGTGCAACATAAAAAATATAATAACTGCAAGAGAACCTAAAATATTAATAACATTTGTAACCGTTAAAGAGCGTGTTAAATACAACGCATAGCTTCGTGGTGGAGAAACTACGTCACTAGGCTAATCAGCGATTGCAACCCCCTTTTTTTGAAAAAAACAAAGATTCTTTCTATTGACGGTAGCTCGTCCCTGGCCTTTGTCTTCATCAACTTTCACAGTCTGCACCTTCACATTATGCACCTCTTTCTAGTATGTAAAAAATACTCTTTTATCCATTAAGTTTATCAACTACAATTGCGTAAAATATTTTTATCCCTCCCATTTGTACTATCTGCCCATGATTTAATTGGCATTGGTTCATTATTATCACTATTACTTCCATAAAACACATTCTGTACTGATTTGTGACATTCAGAAAAAGCTTATCAATGTTTTCAGGATAATGGCATTTCATCTCAGTACTTCATTTATATTGTTGTTGTTGTTGTTGTTGTCGTTGTTGTTGTTGTTGTTGTACGTGCTGTTATATGTGCTTTTAGTTTTATTATGTACTTTCCGTTTTTTTTTATGTATTTGTATTGTTTTGTGTTTTGTGTTATGCTGGCTTTATAATTGGGACTTGTGATGCTGTTCAGTCAGAATGTCAATAAACACCAACTGAAATGAGCTAAATATTTGTATTATTCCATTCTATTATTATTATCATCATCATCAACATTCTCACCACCATCCCGTTACTGCCCTCGTCTCCTAGGCTCAAATCAGATCTTTTTCTCCCCTTTTTGTACAGTGAAGCCCTCCTGCTTGTATTGGGTGCCTGTTGTTTGGCCCAATAACGCTTTAAGCAATAAGTAAAAATTTCGAATTTATTTCGAAGCCTCTTGAGAGTCTCTGTGTCTTGGGGTTTCATTTTACACGCAAAAGCTAATCAAAACTCAGATCAATAATTATTAGTCACTAAGGCCGGACAACAAAAGGAAATTTTTGTCCCAAAGGTTTTGTGAATTTAAAAAAAGTCGTGTAATTGCCATAATGTATATTGACGTTGTACACAGCTCGCATCAAGTGTAACGTTACTTTCCGTTAACCAACAGTTAACACGCAATTATTTGTAAACTAATCACTTTTTAACTCCGAGGCGTTTCGACGTTTGTCTACGCTCTCCGCTTGGAGATTTCGACTGTTTTCCCTACAATTTCCTATAATTTCTTGAAAATTGTGTACGTCCCAGTGGGTGCGGCCGATGGGTTGCGTCGTTCCCGTAGCAAAATAAGAGGAAATTACTAAAACAGAAGACGCCAACACGTCACATTGCACATGCGGCGGACATTCTACAGTCTTCCGAAAAAAATGTAAGTGTTTGAAATCTTAACATCACCATATTCGAAGTGTTTCGATAATCAAAAGTGATAATATTAAGAGCATTCAAGATTATGTCTTTAAACGTGAACACTGGGTTAACACTTTAATAATTTTTATCGTTATAAAATTGTCATATGCACTGGTGTACAAACCTCAGCTGCTACTGCAAAGTGTGAATCCTGTGCAAAAACTGTGATCTTAGAACCAGTACGTGCTTATTTAATTTTGATGTGTAGAAGAAAACAGTCAAAACCCCCCTGAAGTTGGCGTGTAGACAAACACCGAAACACGCCAGTTTTTAAAAGTGATTAGCTTACAATAAAGTATTATTAAACTTTTCAAAGCCTACTGGTCACGTGATGCACCACCAGTTTAACATTCAACAACTGTACGTTCTGCCCACACTGTATTTATGTGTTTTATGTTTATCTGAGAGCAAACAGCGACTTGTGCCACTTACAGCATTAACTGATTGGTTTTTATAACCGAGAAGAAAAGTGTTTACAGCGCGGTACGGACTTGGTCTTTAAATAAAGCAGTCTGCGCTTCGTCTTTAAAGGGTTAATTATTGGTTACTGACAGTGGTTTACCACAACGTAGTCTGATACTTTGCAGAACGTGGTGGTCAATCAAACAGAAAGCTACTGTTTCTACCAAGGTATAAATGGAATTCACCATCAGTGACACGACACAAAATCGTAAGAATAAAGAACAAAATCCTGCCCCTATTTATCTGTTTCCCAACAGCGCGCACAAAGACACACTTTTTAAATTACGTTTCCAGTTTCACGTAACAGCACGTTATATAAAGAAAATCACTCAGTTTTTGAATCATTAGTGTAGAGTTGCATTACAGAATTCGGTGTTAATAAAATCAATACACGTCATTTCGGAGAGCAGAAATGTTTAAGGGTAATCTTGGATTACTTCATCAACGGCTTTAAAGTGTGTGCAAACCTTCAACACGTTTTACAGTCGCAGACCACAGACACGCCCACGCTAACATGATAGTGAAAAGGCGGAACGAGAGAGGATTTACTGTCACGATTTACACTTGCAGCGCTCCGTCTTACGCTTATTGTTGTATACGAAGTCGCTTCCTTCCCTCTTCCACCCAGATTAAGAATTACGAGCACAGTTCCTTTCAAACTGACCACAGTCTAACCACCCACGTAAACGGAAGCAAACTACTGACAACTAACTTTCATCTAAACCGTATAAAATATTTCAGTTCCCACACCACACAGAAAATGGTCCGTGCGCATAATGAAGACCGTCTGTAAACTACGTAGAGGAACGTTAAATGTAGGTCTGTATGTTGTGGGAACAGTAACGAAGTACATAAAAACACTAGGTGGAAAAATTTAAAGTTTTGTAATGTGATGTTATGCATAATTGCACTGGGATTTAAATGGTGGAGAACCTCTAGTTTAGGTTCTTACTATTTAAATGGTGGAGAACCTCTAGTTTAGGTTCTTACTATTTAAATGGTGGAGAACCTCTAGTTTAGGTTCTTACTATTTAAATG
>Ga0136643_10008302_pt1 | contig 15157 bp, 13 predicted proteins | sample TergutLab28metaG_FD_96883 | JGI IMG/M metagenome (GOLD analysis project Ga0136643, IMG submission 96883) | Labiotermes labralis P1 segment gut microbial communities from Petit-Saut dam, French Guiana - Lab288 P1 (version 3) (version 3) | ecosystem: Host-associated > Arthropoda: Insects >... | reverse complement strand
AGGACGTTGTGTACAGGAGAAAAGTTCGAGATCTGGCTGATTTGAGACAACGTATCATTGAAGCAGTTGAGCTTATAACACCTCACATGCTGATAAACACGTGGCAAGAGCTTGAATATCGTTCAGATATCTTATACTTATATTGCAGTAGTGCATACAACAAGCTAAAATTTCATATCACTTTTTAAATAGTTTAGAAAGATGTACTCTGTCTTTAGTAGTTTATTGCAGTGAAACAAAAACACTGAATTATGTACATATATGTGTATATATATATATAGTACGCATTGTTGTTATTTTTGTCCTGAACATTCCGAGCACAAAGGTGCATAGGCAGACTAAAAGAACCGTGTAAAGGATGCGGCACCTGCATTTTACGCAATTACACATTATTATATGCTGGCATTACGGTGTGTATGTTGTAGCTAAGAAGGCAGAAAGCGGTCACACTACGGTGGTGTAAAGCGAGCCTAAGCTGGTTCCTCATCAAGTGAAATAAACGCCGTCGTATTTCGTGGCTTCAGTATTACTATAGTGGAAATGTACATTGAAGTTAACTCCATCCTGTAATCAACCGAGCGTAGGCACTGTAATATAATGAAATGATGAACCGGTTAGATGCATGTAAGTAAAATGGCTGTTATTGCAAAAGAGTTCCGACACAATGCTGAGATTGCCGTCAGGCACCGATGATGGCGGCGGTACTTACGAAGCTTTATATAGCACATAGCTTGTAAAATTATAGCCTGTTGTTGCCCAGAGTAACAAACGCACGACTGCCAAATGCTATGTTCGATACTAGGCTTATGTTTACGGAACTTTTTGTTACATTACTAACGGAGGAATTTATTAAGTACTGAAATTTATAGTAGAAGAAGTTTCTTGTTTCGATCCTGCGGGGCTACAGATACTCACAGTGTGAATGGTAAATGTAGCAATATTTCGAAGTGATGAAGGGGTGACTGATGTGGGGTCTTTGCGTGGTTTTCGTACTGTTATGCTGTATGATGAAGAAATACAAGTAGCCCTAGATTTGCGACGGTTTGTTTTGCGACGATTCACAGTAACGAATATTTTGAAAAGGCCCAAAAATATTAAAAGAAACAAAAATTTTTAAATGCGCAAATGTAAATACCGCCTTTGATGTGAAGAAACAGCACAACCAATCAGAAATGACAACTCCCCCCTCTACCGTCTAAGCCAATCAGGGATGAGGTTCATTCAGTGACTAAAATAAGATTCGCCAAGTGTATTGAAGCCAAATGGATGTGACAGTGTCCCAAAAAAAAGAAGAGAGGCAAGTTCCTTAACCAGGGACTTTACCAGAGAAGTAAAATCTCTGCATTACGCCGCGGTCAAAAAGTCAGTTCAGGGGCATTACAGTGGCGCTTACAAAAACTTTCGTTTTGGGCTTCGAACATTTCAGAGTAAGTAAGAGTAACTTTATTAGATGTAGCTGGTTATTTTACGTTTATTTAGTTGATTTATATTCATTACAATGCTGTTCTGCATATTTCTAGAATATATTTCAGGGCTTTAAATATATTAATGCCTATAATCTAATAAATGTCCATTCTGAGTGGAGTTGGAACGAAACTCATTGACTTGTATTGTATAATGGGGTTTATTTTATGGCGATTGATTTGTGACAGATATTCCAGAAACAGAACCCCGTCGTAAACCGAGGGCTACATGTGCTGAAGCAGAATATTTAACATTTAAAAACAAGTACACCTTTACCAAAAACCCAACTTTTGACACAGTGCTCACAAAAAGCTAAATAACAACACAAAACGACACCCACAGAACTGGCAACACAATCCAATAGACACACAGCTCACGACAAAGTACAAAAACTTATTACGTTACAGGAAAACGTAAAGATGACTTACTCAGATCACAACATGTTCTATTAAGGATTCTCTATTATTATTATACTTACGAGAACATTTTGTTTTGCAAGGTTATCTGTTCTACTATTTAAGTATTTAAACATATACGTGGATTTATGACATGATCAGTAGTTGTAATTTTAACCTTTAGGTACCGCCATTAATAAAGAACAAAGATAAGTACAGCGCGTACCTTTTATCACCGACCTCGGGAGTGCAGCTACTACAGAATACCGGGGCGGTTTGCACTTATGCGATAAATCCGCCGTGGTCCGGTGATCGATAAACGATATACTACGTGTGTGTGAAGCCTTCTGCAATATTCATCACTTCAAAATAAAAATTAATGTGTCCAATTACACGTTGATGAAATTACAGACGACGAGATGGGCGGGAATGTAGCACGCTTGGGGAGAACAGCGTATATATACAAAGGAACTCCGTGACGCAGAATTCTTAGTGAGAAGTTTCTACCGTATCATCTAATCAAGAAAGTCTCCCACTTTATAGAACTCCAGTAGTGAATACCGCGTTCGCTGCAGCTGCTTGTTCGTACGCTGAGCCACATGGATCCATCCAGTCCACACCTTTCCATCCTAATTTTTTAAAAGGTCAGCATTCGTATTACCCCCACATCTACGCTTACATTTTCCAAGCGGTATCTTCAGTGCAGGTTTCCCAAGCAAGAGTTTGTGTGAATTAATCTCAGTATGCGTGTCACGTGTCACGTCCGGCTAATCTTGCTTGATTTGGTCCTTATACAACACGTACACGTCTCTATTACGTGTAGACTATAGCTATATACCTACCAAGTCGAGTTATGTTTAAGGTAGATGCTTGTGCCTAATATCTTCTATTGTGGCTGTGTGGAAAATTGGTTTCCGAAGCATTTATTCTAAATATGTGCCTTTCATTACAGTGCGAGGTTTTGTTAAACTTGGCCTTGAAAATTACATGTCTAATGACCCTAAGAAGCACGTTTGTTTTATTGTAGTAACAAATCGAATACTGAAATAATGTTGGGCAGGGTGGCCTCGGGCCCGGTCTGGACGGGAACCAATCCCCGGATCGTCCAACCCGCAGCGATTAGCTGTAATTGAGAGTGTTTATTGATTAAATTATGAGTCACTCTTTGAGACTCCATATACGAGGTTTAAATGGGTGGTGTCTGATAAGCGATGGGTAATTTTAATAAACACTATTACTTCTAGAGAACTCATGGAATCTAGCTTTGTCTTCGGATTTGGAATTATTCACATTTTATTGTGTGTTTGTCCCTCTAGTCTCACACAAATTAACTATAATGTATTCCAATTCCACTGCCTAATAAACATCCTATATATAAAGCCTTGTAGTGCTGTAATTACTTGCATATCATTTTGTCTTCGAGGTAGCGTTATTTCCACAAATAGATAAGAAAATGAGTGGGTTTTGTGGCACGATAACTCTCATAGTGACCACAAAACTGTAAATTTATATAATTTGAGGACGTGATTTTTTTTTACTCCGTTTGAGATGTAAGTAGGTGGAGCAAATAGGTGTAACAGAACAAGAGATAGATGGTTCAGCATGAAAAATACGATGAGTAGAAAAGCAAGTGGCGTGAGGACGGGAAAATAAAAGAGAAATGTGTAATGATGCAGAGACCACCCATTCTTTGTAGTGCCTACATACGAATAGAGCGCCGCTGTCTTCTTCACCCCCCGGAAACTGTAAAACAAACTGATGTTATGCAATGTCCAGAGCTGTGTTCTTCTGTAGGTGCTCGTGAGCTTAACACAAGGTTGTGTGTTGTGTGCTTACATTCTTGTGACATGTGGTCTGTACATTTCGGAATTTTTAAGAATTTGATTTACGTTACCTGTGTCCATGGGTGACTTATACTGCTAAACGATTTATATTTTATTCATATAAGTACCGCATTATTGATTTGCTTTCAAATTTTGCGGGTCGTGTTCACTTGATGTGATGCTGCCGATATCACTGTAAGGAACCACAACAGAACAGGAAGCGTCACTTTATCAACTTCGTTGAATGGAAAATGAATCTGATTCTTAAAACCAGTGCTGCATTTAATGTTAACCTTTTAGTGAGGAAAGGAACCATTTTCTGATGATCAGGAACAAAATTATTGAAGAAGCTAATTTTTTTTGAGTAGAAATTATTGTTGTGTTTACAGCTTCTCCAGACTATTATTTGCTTGAAAACATTCTTGAAGGCTGCAATATGAGACGACGAGAACCAATTTCCTGTTCAGCACTTCACACCCTATTGACTTAGAAACAGGCCTTTTTATTCATAGTAGGAGCAGAGTCTGACAGACGGCTTTCTTATTCAGGGTTAAGGCTATTCAAGAGAGAATACATAAAGTTCAGTCCTATTCAGAAATAGAAGTCGTTTTGTTTGCGGGTTTTGTGCCGAACTTGGCATGCTGATGGAACTAAATTAAGATCAATGCTTTGCAATCACATGCAGATGTGTTTGCGTGATGTTTACTGTTTTATTGGGATTGTAATTTGTTCGGTTGTCTGCGGAAACAGATTCATGCAACATGCCCATTCTCTTTCGTCTTTACTCTCTCTTCGTTTTGTTGTCCAATTTTCCCTGAAGGGATACATTGTTTATAAACAATTTCCCAAATACGGCAATTTCATATTTCTAAATTAAAGCGAAGTAAAATTCTGTGTTTCCACGTATTGTTACACTCGCTACGAGGGGGTGTTGATAAGTCCTTAGACCGACCTACTTCCCAATGACATAGGTCGGAATCGACAGTGTCGTTAGAAAGAGGGGTCTGTTCATGTGCCCATTTGCAAGTCTTTTCTTGTTACAAAGGCTGAAAGGAAGTGTTTCAAGCGACGCGCGCGATTTCAACAACACGGAGACGCGAGCTGTCATCAATTATTTTTCGTGCAAGGCAAGGTGCCGAAGGAAATTCACGCCATTCTGATAGAAATATTAGGGGAACATGCACCACCGTATACCACTGTCAAAAACTGGGTGGCTCAGTTTAAACGTGGTGATTTTTCCACCTGTGATGCGCCTCGTCCTCGACGACCCAAAAGAGTGACCACCCCGGAGATTATTGATAAAATTCACGAGCTAATCTTGGAAGACCGCCCTATTTCGGCTAAATCAATAGCTGAGCAAATGGGCATCTCATGTGAGCGGGTTGAGTACACCATTCATGAAGATTTGGACTTGCGGAAGTTCTCCGCGAAGTGGGTCTCGAAATGCCTGAACGCGGATCAAAAGGTCGACGGTGCCAGTCGTCTGAGCCACATTTGGAATTTTTTGGGCGCGATCCAAATGATTTCCTGTCGCGATTGTTGACCATGGACGAAAACTGGTTATATCACTATGACCCGGAGACAAAGCAACAATCAATGGAGAGAGGCATAGCGGCTAACCCCGCCCAAAATTTCCGAGTGCAAAAATCCGCTGGAAAATGTCTCGCTTCGATTTTTTGGGATCAAGACGGCATCCTCCTCATTGATTATCTTCCAAAGGGCCATACTATCAACTCGGAGTATTACTTATCTCTGCTGGTGCAATTGAAGGACAAAGGAGAAAGGCCGCGGGAAGGTCACCAAGGGGGTCTTGTTCATGCACGACAATGCCCCGGCCTACCGGGCACTTGCAACCCAGATGAAACTGGCCTACCTGGGCTTCCAGTATCTTGATCACCCACCCTATTCTCCGGAACTGGCCCCGTCGGACTACCGCCTGTTCCTTGGCCATTTTTCGTCAGACGCGGAGGTCATTTCTGCCGCGGAGACATGGTTGGACGGACAACCTTCTGAATTTTTTTTTTTGAGTGGCTTGCAAAAATTAGAACAACGGGCTAAGAAGTGTATTGAGCTTCGTGTGGAATGTGTCGAATAATCCCGAGTTTGGTCGCTGTGGTTTGTTTCCTTCCTGGTCGGGCTAAGGACTTATCAGCATCCCCTCGTAAATATGGATAAGTAGTCTCGAGACTGAGAAATATTACCGGTACTTCTTCTGGAAATTTGTTCCTATTTATAGGTCATACAGTCGTTAGCCTGCTTTACCAACTGAGATATCCCTGCACCATAGTTAAGTTTGATTTTAGCTAAATAATTCTGTATGCATGCACTATGTAAGTAACTGTCTTCTGAACTGTAAACATGACCAAAGTATATTTGACTTGTAGTTGAATTACTACCCGTAGCCTTGTAACACCCTTGCAGCATAAAATAAAATTTTAATATCAACTACTATGATTTACTCTTTGACACAATGCTGTGATATTGATGTATGTTCCATGTATCTTGTACAGTCTGTTATCCAGACCAACAAATGCCAACATATATATATATATATATAATATTTTATATATATATCGTAAGCACTCCTACATGTTTCAAGGCATTTGCATCGTCTGAATCTTGCAATATATTACAGTTAAAAAATTATTAAAATTACAACTCAATAAAATTAGTATAAAATAATAATATAGTTTTTTGAGTTGTAATTTTAATAATTTTGTAACTTTCACAAAGCACAAAGTTAAGACTCCCTGAAGAAGACGCAGATGCCTTGAAACATGTAGGAGTGCTCACGATATATAAAATATTATATATATATATATATATTGTATATTTGTTGGTCTGGATAAACAAGTGCTGTGTTTCTTTAAAAGTCATATTGATGTACAGCAATTGTGATTTAATGAAGGAATCTTTAGGCTGCGGGTACCTGACTCGGTACGCGCCCGCCTGACAATTTGTCACTCTCTCATTCAGTCACATATTATCCGTAATTATAAGCTGCCGCAAGCCGACTAATTTTGGCCAGTGGGTTTGGTACGTGCTTTATCGGTAACGGGTTGTATACTGAGCTGCATGTGTCATTGTATATTGTATAACACAACTTAGCACCATACATAACTACAGTAACTGAGCAAATGAGCTGAGAGGAGTTGGATCGTAAGTTTGAATAATTGCATTTAACTTATAGAGTGCGGTGTTAGGCTGATTGGAGACAGATTGGAGTAAGTATATTTTACGTCAATATCATTACGTAACACAAACACTGAGCACCGTAGGTTTAAAATATGTTAGGTATTTTGTAATGGTACTGACGTGTAATACGTTCGTACTTGTAAATAAACTACTGTGGTATGCATCAAAAAGTGAAAGTAGATTACAGGAATTTTCAATTCTGAAATGCATACCTACATTTAACCCGCCGCTTGAAATGGTAAAAATGATGATAATATTTGATATAACAGTATCAACACTAAGTAATAAAAATGATAATAAATTGCCAATCATGACCCAAAAATTAAACCAGAGGCAGCAATAATAATATTTATAATAATAATAATAATAATAATTTCCCATTTGAAATTTATAAATTAAACCCGAGGCAAGCATAATTACGGTTGTCATGTAAAGTCCATGTAACAAAATACATAATTACATTAGGTAACCAGTGACTAAATTTCCTTAAATACGGCTTAAATAAATTAATATTATAAATAATACACAGTTCTGTATGTAGTTCTGTGATGTGTTTTCGAGTTATGTTGCTCAGATGTTCTCTGGATGATTTCATGATAGTTCCATTTGCCCTATTATTACTGGTATAACATTATTATTATTATTGGCTCTTGCGCCATGTTTGTTCAACATTCATTTTATATTAAAGTCCCACCTACTTCTAGTTCTCTAAACTGACCTTTTCCTTAATATTTTCTGACTGAAATCCTCTGTGTGGATAATTTTTTTCTATTATTCAGTCTTTTCTGCCTTCCTGATCTTAACACAGTGATAACATTTGGTAAGCAATCGAATTGTGCGGCTTCTTATTACGCAGAGTGTCCCATTCTTCTGTTACTGCCTCTCTTGTAACAGGATACACAAATCACGCGCGTACTGAATAAACATGGCTACCGTCATTACAGTGTTTCAATCATACTTAATATACAGAGACATTTAAGGTTATATTTAGTATCTGCCATTGAAGCCGAGTAGCTTAACCACTGCTTAATATCAACATTAATTGTAAGTATTCTCCCCAGAAAAGTGACCATTTTCTGCCAAAGACATTTTTCCTTCCCGCTATGAAAATTACTTATAATATTGAACCTGCAACTGAATTATGTGTTTCAGTAACCAGTTACTCAGAATTCCATAAGCTCCACGTGTAAGAAGAATAGGCATCACTTAATATTCCTGACAGAAAAGTTTTCCGGAGTATAAGATATTCATTAACCATATGAATGTAGCTTCACATGTAACACTGCCGAGTGTATTTGCGAATTTTTAAAATATTCTACCAATGCTTGAAGTTATTAATATCATTATGTTTTAAATTATTACATTTTATCATCATAAACTGTTACTCCAGAATTTATTTCTGTTCAGGAGTTACACTATCGGTGGTCATCAGTGCTTGCTTAGGACGATTGTAAATTATGCCAGTTTCCATTACACGTATATTAATTTCTTTTATGGTCTGATTATTTGACATATGAAGCTTTTTGTGCAATATGTATGCATCTAAGGAGTAATATTGTGGCCCAACAAATTAAACGACAATAAATTTCTGAAAATGTATTAGTAAATTAGCTATACACACACACACACACATACACACACAAGCGCGCGCGCACGTGTGTATGTAAAATGTGGGTGTGGGACGGGGTAGAGTGGAAATTGTTTGTGGTTCCATATCGGTTATGCCTTATTCCGAAGTTTCTATATAAGCAGTTTTGACGATCTTCAAATCAGTGCCATCAGAAGAAAGATATTAGTCACTGGCCCTAATGTAAGACACATCACAGTTAGGAAGGAAGGAAGGAAGGATGGATGGATGGATGGATGGATTGATGGAAGGATGGAAGGATGGAAGGTAAAGGTGAAAGTCACCCTAGGACAAGCCACGATAACCCAAAAGGATGAGTAGGGGTGTAACCCTACTCCTTCTTTAATTACGGTGCTAGATGGAGGTTGGTGGTCAATGACACGTCACGACAGCATTACCCATGGGAACGAGACCCCGTACCCGTTTTACAGGAAGTTGGGCCGGTTTGGAGGGTTGCCCCCACCGGGATTCGGTCCCCGGATTGTCCAGCTCGTAACGACTTGCTATACCGACTACGCTGTAATGGTCTCTGTTATGTTTGAAACAGAAATACAGAAGGAACGTGTAAATTAAACAGGGAAGTGATTTCGTATTTAGTTTCAACGCGAATTTTCCACTCTAAATTATGTTACAAAACGACAATAAACTTCCAGAATTCAGAAAAGCGTGTCTGTTGATCCAGTGAGAAAGTGTCCAGTGCTGAAAGAGGATTCGGTTGAATTCATTTAGTTTATGCATGTTTTCTTTTATGTGCAAGTTTAAATTCGTTCAGTGCAACACAGTACCATATTCAACCTCCCACATTACTTCGTGGTGGGGCCAAAGGTTTGAGTTGAGATACTATAGCCTTTTATTAATAGGCGCTAGCACTGAATATCATGGTCTTCCGTAGCTTCCTTTGGTATATGTTACAGTGATAGAGTATTATAACTTCAGTTTTAAAAATAATCAATAGATGCGTGCAATGTGTGGGCATCTACACAGTTGGAAACAGGTTCTCTGGACCCAAGCCCTCTAGGTTAGGTAAATACTTCTAGCAGCGTGACGCACCAAGAGAGTAGGTGGGCTAGGATCTGAAATAAAATAAAATAAAAAGAAGAGCGTAGAAAGGAGAACAAAAGGCATTAGTATGGGAGTTCCGACAGGCCTATCGGCTAGTGGTTTGTGTAGAGGAATAAGAACAACTACTGTACAGATTCCATTAACCATCCACTATTAGCTAAGCTAGTTTTTTTTTTTTTAACGAAATCTGAATTTGACTGCTGCGTTTTAAACTTTCGTTTCGTCCTGTTTAGTCTCCATATGTTAATTTTTTTATTATGTCCATTTTGGCTGTATAAAATTCCCGATTTTTCACTGGAGTAGGCATATAAATGTTGAAATATGCATGAAAAATCGTGGGATTCTCGAGAAAAAAATTAATTCTACGCAGTTACCACCTCACTGGAAACCTTCTGTTTCTCCATTACAAAGGTCAATTAAGTAATGCTGCTTAGTGAAATAATCTTAATCACATGAAATTCATAAGTACGTGTTTGTGCTTACAATAGAGCGCTTGTTGTTAAGTCAGATGGTATGTATAGTAACCACTGAAGAGTTAACATAAAGTCTTTGCGCTGTCTCACATGAAGGGGCAACGAAAATGCATTTTGCCAGATCAGTCTTTGGTTCTCTGAATAAAGGCGATTATATCCACTAACAGATTTAAACTGCGATCTTCCGAATTGAGATGCGATGTGTCTTCAAGGATGTGTAAAATATATATTTATGTAATATATATTTGTTGTCTTACATTCACTAGCCTTCGTGAAGGAAAATCTCTTTATAGTACGCTAAAATTTATCCATTGTAAATTTAGAGCCCTGAAATTAAGTTGAATATCTTGACGGCTGCTGTAATACAACATGTGTCACTTTTTAATGTAATTTTGGACAAATGTTTCAATTTATAAATCCTGACATAATTTTACCGAAATAAAATACAAACTGTTAATGTTGTCCAGCAAATATATAACACATTGTAAAGACCTCCATTCTTTAGCCACTCGTTTATAATTATTAATAAAGTTTATGACTTTTGAATGGCTTTTGTCTTCCACGTAAACTGAAATTTCTGCAATTCCGCACTGGAGAACTATGAAACTGTTGATTGTAGGAGGCCAAACATGTACAGGCAGGTGGCAAGTAATTCTAACCCGTTAACTTTCCTTCATGACATCGTAACTGTTAATTTTATGATGTTCTCGTGATGATTTATTTGACTAGCTACATTTTGCAGAGCATCTGCTATTTATACACACAGTGCTTTTCATCGTCATTTTGAGTGACCCGTAATGTTTTGTTGCATCGTTTATTAAAATATTTCTACAAAACGACACTTCCAAAATGACCAGAATTCTATTCCAATGTACGAATTACTTCTGCCACTAAACTTATAAGTTACAGTGGATTTCTTTTTCTACGTTGTAAGATTTCACGTTGTAAAGCGATTTCCGGTGTAAGCCCTTAATTTGGGTACCTTGGTTAATAGGAGCATGCCTACTTCTTGATGACTGCTAGACTGAGACATTACTGTCCAGTGTTACGTTTGTAATCGATGAATTATTTTTTCGAAAAAAAATACGTGCTCTTTGATGCACCGGTATACAGTCCAATATGAAAATTGATTTTCATTTCACTATGATTTAATTAATTCTGAATTTAAGAAATACGTGTACATTTTTAAAAACCCTGTTTTTAGTAGGAAGAAAGAAATTACAGGCCATATTTATTTATTTTGCTGAAGGAAGTTCGACTCGATTTTATATGAGTTCTTGTCGGTAGACTACAGTCAGCCACAAACGTATGGATACGCTCATTCTATTCAATTTGTCGCAAGAAGAATAGAAGGCTGGTAAGTCAGTTGTTGCAATACCGGCACTACAGGTGACATAATATGTGTGTTATATATGCTGAATCTCCTGTAGACTTCTACCCCCGTATTTCAGGTTTCTATAAAGTTGTTACACACCAAGCGTTATACGTGTATGCTCTAATTTTTGCAAGGATCGGACTCCCACATTTAATCGATACAGGTACTGACCTGCCAGCTTTTGGCAAGTGCTCCACGGAAGTGACAGTGGGACACCAATATTCCTGTCTCTCTCTGTTTCTGCGTTTGACTGTTCTGCGTAATATTGATGGTCTGCTGTACTGATAAAATAATGATGAAATGAACAAGGAGGTACCTTGAAATTCGGCTGGAAGACCAGTCAGGAATGTTTCATACATAAATCCCTCTCTGTTTAACTGAGACTTATTCGCGGCCTACCTTAGACCTAGTACAATCTGCGATCTGCAGGCAGGGACCTGGAAATGAAGACGATTGCGATATTAATGTGCCTTACACTGCGAGCAAATGGTGGGTAACGAAGCAGAATGGGGAATTTCTTCGCCGTATTAATGCGCCTCACATCCGGAGTCTGACTGTTCTGGAAACTAATACGTGTAAGACTGTAATCTGAAAACTTGAAGGGAAGGGATATCTTGGAGTATTTGAGTTTAGATGAGAGGGTAATATTAAAATGGATCTTAGAAAATAAGGATTGAGAGTGTTTGAATTTAACTTATATGAAGAATACTGTGACGACGTCCTCTTTTGTGGAAAGGTTGAAGCGTTTCGAATTAACGTACTGCCTCCGTCTTCAGGCTAAAACATGAGTGATTAATGTGGCTGAGGACAGAAAGCAATTGGGTGTTTTTTTAATAGGGCAGTAACTACCGATTCCGTGGATGAATCTTGGATAGCTGAGCAAATGTTAACTTACCACGAAGGAATGTAATCAATGGCCTTACTTTCTTGTATAATAGGATATTATTTCATATCGACCCTAAGTGAAACTTGCTGTTCATACAGCTTTGCTAAGTAACTCTACAAATGAATTGTACAAGAACTTTTGTATCATGAACGATAAGCATAATATCAAGAAAGTTTCAATATTGGCGTTATATAAAAGTGTATTTATCTCAGTATTTAACCAGCTTGATGCACAAAATCTGTTTCACAATAAAGTTTATTTCATGCCTCTGCATGTTTCGAGCACATGTGCTCATCATCAGGAGGTCAAAACTGCATTACACAGCCTCTGGTATCATCACACCTATCACACCTATAGGTGTGATGATACCAGAGGCTGTGTAATGCAGTTTTGACCTCCTGATGATGAGCACATGTGCTCGAAACATGCAGAGGCATGAAATAAAACTTATTGTGAAACAAATTTTGTGCATCACGTTGGTTAAATACTGAGATAAATATACTGAGATGCACGGTCAGCAGAACGTCAAAAAATATAAAAGTGTTTTCTGAAAACAGAAACGATTTCTGGAAGTGTTTCGTTATTTTGGTATGGACAATGGAACCTTTGTATGAGTTGGATGTTTTATGGCTGGCAAAGAACTAATTGGACAGGGGGGTAGGAATACGTCTTATTACGTTGGAAAGAGCCATAAATGGTGGCTTTCCTCGACCTGCTCAAGGTGACAGCGGTCGACGACTTTATTCTTTTCAGGTAAAAAGTAAATTGTCAGCATTTTTTCGCCTTTGTCCTTCCACGTTTTGTTTCATATTAACCTTCAATGAGCGCCTGTTTGAAGAAATTTAGCAAGGTAACCGATAAATTAAATCTATATTATATTTCTGGATCAGTCTCTATCTGGTGCATAGCTGTTACTAGGACCGTTGTATCTACTAAACGCAAGAACCGGTAAAAGAGTTTTTTTTTTTATTTTTTGTATTTTTTTCAGTTAAGGAGAAAAGTTGGATAATTATATTGAATATAAATCTAAATATCATCATTCTTTGATGCTCAAATTTAATAGAAATTGAGACTCTCCGCTGTCACGACTTATGTCGCCAGATGCTGTGACAACTTTGTGTAATTTTCTGCATAGATGTTAATAATTACTATTGTTTCTCAAGATTTAACCACATAATTTTTGATTCCATATTTCTGTTTTTTTGTAAACATTTAGCAGTTTGTACTTCATTTTCTTGGTTATATCGATAGCTGCAACATTTGAGGCAGATTAACGATCTTTTGACCCACTTCATGCTATGTTCACCTCTAAACATACGCGTGGAAATTGTAGCGTAGTTTGTGTTCTAATTGTTCTCCAAGGGTCGGGGTATGTCAATGTCGTTTTGAAAAAAAAATGTACAAATTTATTTCATCTGACATACCATATTCAAAGGGTAACGCTGTAGGCTTGTTTTTTTTTTTTAATGCGAAATATGTTTTCCCGTGCCTACATAAACAGTCGTTTGGATTTGCAGCTTCGGATCGATTAGCTGAAGTTAGCGTAAAGTTAAGAGATAGATATATCCGTTGTGAAAAACGTGCAGACCGTCTCTCGATGCCAACTCACCCTCCAATTCAAGGGCACAGAGTGACTGTCCACGCGTTAAGAATGAGTGGAACTATACCTCTGTTCCCCCGTAGGTCTTCGTGGCGTGCCCAGGTACATCTTTACCTTTACGTTATTTGATAATGTACAGTTTTAAGAGGCTGACGTTGCAGTCTCATTTCTAAAGGCCGGTTGATGGTCATTGTTAACATTGACAGGCTCGACATTTGCGCCAGAAGCCTTGTTTACAGAGACGCAAATAAGTGATTTATTCTCCAGAATTTATTCAGTTCTTTAGGCAGGTATTTTAGTTACGGTTTATTTTACTTGAAAACACGTAATCCTGTCAACGGCCTTCCAGTTGTGGCAGTTATACCGCTGTAGAATACTGCCTAAAAATGTAATAGAATGAGATGGTAGATGGTCATTGTGTATGTTCTGCGTACTGAAGTTTCTTCGCCAGAAGTAATTTACATCCTGAATGTTGAGTAAAACGAGGATATTCAAATCAATCGCAGTCCCACGATCATTAGTGTAAAACGGTGTTATAAGGGAATGATTATGAACAAAGAGGTGAGTTCGGACAGAATATAAAGAGAAGTTGCTTATTAAGAACCTGTGCAAAGCCTACAAAGAAAGAGATGGATAATGCTTTTAGTCCCGCAACGGTTCTGTAGTCCAAGAAAACGAAGAGCTAGATGGTTGCGTAATGGTTGTACATTTTGCTTTTGAGTGAATGTTGAAGCAGGTTTTTGCAAGGCAATTATTAGAACCAGCAGGTGTTATTTATATATTTGTTTATGCAATACTGTTTATTGTTCAGTAGCCAGCTGTATTCCACCACGATCGCCTTATCAGAAGCACAACCTACAGGAAACATCTACTGCAACACTGTAGGTAGTGTTTATGCCTGCCCACCTTCCCGGAATGAAGCTGCCGGAGGCTTAATAAACAGCCTTAATGTATGTGCAATGTTTTTATCTGAGTTCCATGCAAACAACTTGTGCATCGTGTGGTAGTGTGTAAAACAAGTTACTGCTGCATGTAGTTACAAAGTACGTCAGCTAACGGCAGCTAAATACCAAGGAGGAACACCCAATAAAAGGCATATGTAATTGTATTTTTGATTAACATTGTTTAATTCAGCTTATCCTATTCGTCTTTGTCATTGACCTATTCATCTGGGGGGGGGGGGGGGTGGTAAATAAAAGAATAATCCTTAAACGGGGGGGGGGGATTTAGCCAAAAAAAAGAATGGGACCACAAATT
>Ga0136643_10008301_pt1 | contig 15158 bp, 7 predicted proteins | sample TergutLab28metaG_FD_96883 | JGI IMG/M metagenome (GOLD analysis project Ga0136643, IMG submission 96883) | Labiotermes labralis P1 segment gut microbial communities from Petit-Saut dam, French Guiana - Lab288 P1 (version 3) (version 3) | ecosystem: Host-associated > Arthropoda: Insects >... | reverse complement strand
GACGCTGGTCATCCAAGCTATAGTCAGTGTCTTTAGTGACTGGGATATCTTAGCTCATAAACATTGTATTTGTAGAAGTCAGCGAGGCAGGCCAATGTATATCATGACTCAACGTAGTATGCTGTTTCGGTTGAAAGAGTCTGTATGAAAAACATGCAATCCGTATTGGTGATGGGATGTGATTAATTGTATGGGAGGTCCTCGTATTTTATGGTTCATTTAACACAACGTCTTTAACCCATTAAACGCCGAGTTAAATCCCATCTGCCATTTGCTGGCATTATTAGGAGCTCACCATATTATCCACGTTAGCGGGGTAAGGGTTAACGTAGATTACACGACGTCGAATAGCAATATGTCTGGTGAGTATGGGAACAATAGACTCATTTGCCGTCAATACACGAAAGAGTACCAGTAGGCCAGAACTGTTCCACTATGCCTACATTTTCTAAATTATTTTTAATTACATCAGCAGATCATACAATTAATTCGTTAATTTTAGTATTTTTTTTCCTTCTTTAAAGCTGCCACTACTTGTGTTGTGATGCTGTCAGGGAAAGCAACTCTATCCCTGACGAAAAACAGGTATTTCAGCTCGTTTTGCACAGTAGTATATAAAAAATATACACCAAGCCTTGGAATAAGAACGTGCTTTCCTGTTTTTGAGCAGGAGCATATAAATGAAACGAACATATACATGTACCGTATGAAATATATAGTGCAATTTCCAGCTAAGAGTGACGTGCCCTATACTAAATGACTAGCACAACCAATTTATTATAATTTATATTATGTTTTATTTGCAAAACAGTTTCGTGCAGCAGAAAAGTTACTCTGTGATAGAGCATCTCTTGACGAACGTGAGGCATTGAGATTAGTGTTACGTGGTGAGTCACCTTTGGGGTTTTGTGGTTTGCATACGTAACGTTAAACGCTGCTTTCGTCATCATGACATCAGCATTGCAAAGAAAGGACGAACTTTCTTTTACAGTCCATTACCACTTATTAATCATTTGTGCTATTGGATCGACTTTCATGACAATGTATACTTACGTTGCCTTATATACCGCACAGTTCACTATCCTAGTCGCACGTTCATTTCCCGACTTAAGAGCGATGAGCAACGGCAGGGTTTGTTCCAGGGATGATGAATCTGTGGCATCGGCTGAGGTGTCGGCTGATACCAGAGATTACAGGTTTTGCGGATGGAAAAACCTTGATAATTGAAGTAGTTCAGCGAGCCGTTATTTCTTGTCGTACGATACGTTTTGAGGGTTTCTTTCTACCGAGCCTGGCGTTGCGCGGTCCGTGTCTGTAGACGCTAAGAAAACGAAGGAATTGGGTCTCTTCGAAACGTCGGGAACCGATAAACCAGCGACGCAGCGTCATTTCCCAGAAAAAACGGATTCCTCGAGGACCGCCCTGTAAAAGCCACAGAAACTGCGTGATGCATCATTAGGCGCGATCGCAAGGTTACGAAAAGTGGTTATTAGCTTCCTCATGTTCATCTCTCTGTCTGTCCCTCCGAACGGAACAACTCCGCTCCACCTGGACGTGTTTTTTTTAAATTTTAACTAAATTTAAAAAAAAAAACCGAATTTACCCGATAAATTTTGATCGAAGTCCTCAACGAGAAATTTTGCGGAAATCCTGTGATCGCGTTGACAGTTGAATATAACGTAACGCATAGAGATGTACAGTCTGTGTAGAAACATTTTTTTTTCGATGCTGTATATACTTAACGCAAAGTAATGTTTTTTCTGTCCAGTGCACCTTTAATACAGTTAGCTCTGTGTCACCGTACCAATCACAAAGTACAGGCCTGCAATTTAAAAATATGCATTTGACCAGCAACACCAAGACGGATTGGCTGGCTGCCCGCCAGCCGTGCGGTGATTCTGACTCTGACACTGAAAATAAGCTTTTAAGAGCTGACAGGCCTAGACTGCTTGAGCGCTTACGACGGGCTTACGCAGCGTCATATAATGAAAGCCGTGTATGTATGGTATATGTAGACAGCCTATGTACCGTGTCAGTTAGACCGTGCCATAGCTTAGTCGGGTAGTCGCTTGTGTCTTACCGCGGAGGCGCAGGTTCGATTCACATGCGATTTGCGGTGGTTTACCCTGTCAGTATCACTCCATCAATGCTCCATACTCATGTATTCATCTACCTCTGACGCTGTATAGACTTAATTAACAGCATCGTTGAATAAAACGTCTGTGTTTCTCTCTGAACCCAGGTGTTAGACGGCTAAGAGCTTGAGAAATTTTGATGAATGTGTGCACCGTGCATGCTTAAAGCTTTACACATTGGAAACGAAAATATGTTACTGTGCAGATAGAAAAGCAAACTATAATTCGAAAACTTACAGAAAGATTGTGTTTTTATTGTATAATCTAAAAGACCAAACGCCGCTGTTGTGTGGTTAGACTCCTTCGTATTCGGGAGGTTTCGGTTTCAGATCTCGGCTAATGGGTATTTTTATCTTAGATTTCTCCTAGTCGTTCTCTGTTCCTGTGGGCAAAATCTGGGGTGGTATATATAATTAACCCACAATTCATTCCTTTCGTATTTTACTCCAGTCCGTTGCCAAGCCAAGCCAAAGTGTCAACTGGGGGGCGGAGAATTGCGCGAGGCGCAAGTCGACGTCCCCTTCTCTGTTAGCCATTCATGCGTTTGACCGCATAGCTGGGCTCAGTAACAGACACCTAAACTCTAACAGGGGATTATATTTACGCTAACGATTTTGAAGTCAGCTCGAGGGTCTTGACTGATCTTGCCATAGACTAGGGCCTAGGTTGCCCTGGACTAAGAATGGGAGTAATAAACTTTGGTTGGTTGGCTGTCTGGGTTCCGAGCCCAGAATAGCTCTGTTGCGTACTGGTGTTTTGCGACGTTTGTCAGGCGCTTAAGTGAAGCCGCCGCGTGTGGGGGAGGGGAGTGCGGGCCGTGCCCCGACTTTGCATCGAATACCCTGACATTTGCCTTACAACTGAGGAAAATCACGGAAAATCTCAGTCATCGTAACCGAGTGGCGTTCGGCTGTTCAGCGCCGAACGCGATTCGTTTGGTCGACTTGGCCATTCCGGGCGTTGGCCTCGACTGGCCTGCTGTCCCCTGCTTCCCTAGGCTTTCGCGTGAGGCGACGGAGTCAACCCTCGTTCAGCTTACGTATCTGGCGAGTTGCCGTACTAGGGAGTTCCCCACATCAGCTAAATTTGAGTCAAAGCTCTCGGTCAGGGCTCAACGCCCAAATCCTCGTGAATCTGCCTGTTACTTACGTACCAAGGGGCACCAGTAGCGAGGCGAAGACACTTGGATTGTAACGCCTGTAACTTCCGGACACTGGACCGGGCAGCGGACCTCCACGCGGGGCACGCATCAAGGGCCGGATAAGCTGCTTATATAGCAGGACTCCGTTCCTGACGGATAGATCACTCTTCCTATTCAGGTGGGGGCCCAGCATACCCATCCTTTGAGCAGTCCTCTTCCTGACCTGGTCACCCCCCGATAACGAATAGTATCGACCCATGCGATTGGTTCCCATAAGAGTGTTACTGGTCGGGGCTGGATGAAGCGCCGTCCGGCACGCGCGAAGATTATCGCGGTGCTCTTAGAGACATTAATGGCGATTCTCCATTCACTCAACAACTGTTGAAGGTCGTTGAGGTATGACTCCAGGTAGCTGACACGCAGCGTTGGCTTGCGGGACGTGGCTATGATGGTCGTGTCGTCCGCGTGGAGGGCTAACTCAACGTGATGCGAGGGTGAGGGCATGTCGTAGACATAGCGACTGAAGAGGACAGGGTAGATCGATCCCCCCCTGAGGTACCACAGCCCGCATGCCTTGACGAGATAACGTGGCCGTCTGGAAAAACGCTTCAAAAGTCCGATTCCTGATGTAGGATGAGATTGTATGGACTATGTAAGACGGGAAGTTGAGGAGCGTTAGCTTGTAGAGGAGGCCATCGATCCAGACGGTATCCAAGGCTTTGGCCACGCCGAGGAAAACTGCGCCGGTGAGCCTATTTCGCCGAAATTAATGTCTATTCTTTCAACGAGGCGGGCCAGCTGCAAGGACGTGCTATGTCTGGGTCTGAACCCAAAATGCTCCTCTTGTATCAGTCCGCGTTCGTTTACTACATGTAAGATCCTAGCTAGTAGGATCTTTTAAAATAATTTACCAATAATTTCAAGAGACTAATGGGGCGATAGGTAGAGGGCAGTGCTGAATCGTTCACGGGCTTAAGGATAGACATCACTCGAGCGTGATTCCGCGTTTGGGGAAAGTGACGGGTGCGGAGAACCGCGTTGAAGATAGGGCAAGGAGTGAAACCGCTCGCTTGGGAAGGGGCTTCAATGCCCTATTCGGTATAACGTTCGGACCCAGAGCCTTTTTGACCTTGATACCCTGATGGCTTCGTGAACCTCGTCAGGGATTGTTAAATGGGGTTCGATGACGGGAGTGAAGAAGTATGACCTCAGCGCCACGTCAACCGTTTCAATAACAGCCGGGACCGAAGGATCGGTCACCGGCTGAAAATGAGCCTCCAGATTGCCTGAAAGTTCTTCGGCTTTCTCTGAGTCTGAGAGAGCGATTCCCTCTGGGGTGACCAGGTTGGAGAAGGAGAAGGAACTCTCATCACCCTTTGTTCATCCTCCACAGCGATTGGTATTCAAGATCAAGGGTTTCGAGTGTAGCGCTCCACTGGTAGTTTCTTCACTCGTTGAGCCGGCGAGTCACCGACCTCTGCAGGAGGTTGACCTCGGCTTTCAGAGCGAGGTCCCTGGTGATCTTCCACTGCCTCCGCGGCCGGTTTTACAGGCGTATCTCATCCTGCGTGCCGGCCGGTATCGTAGGCCGTGGGTCGAGACGCGGGCGACGCTTGAGGGTTGACGCTGCCAGAGCCTTCAGAACGGCGCCGGAGAAGTTCTCAACGCATGTGTCCATCACGATCTCATTGTGTGTGCAATTCCGGATCGAACGGAATTATTTATTCCAACTGAGTTTGGAAGTTGGCCCAGTCAGAGCGCCTGAAGTCAGGACGATCCGGTTGGTGGTGAAAGGATTGGCGACACGCAGTGTCAATGAGAACCGGGAGGTGGTCCGAGCTTCATGCGGAGCACGAAGTCAGATACACCGGGAATGAGAAGTTTTTGGTTATCACGATTTCCGGGACATAGATGGAGTAATCGAGGGGTTGTATGGGTTGGTGGTTGGGGAGTCCGGTCCAGAGGTCGGACAGGAGTTCTCGTCGGCATAATGACGTAGGAGTCACCCGTCTCGTGCTCAGCCGCGAGTTCCAATCCACGTGTTTGGCGTTGACGTCTCCAGCCATCAAGACCGGCACTCCCACGCCGAAACAGGCGGTCAGGTCCGCTCCGATCGGTGAGCGCGAAGGCCAAAGGTAAGCCGCAAGAATTAACACCGGTTTACCTGCCAATGTGACTTGGATACCAGTAGCCTCAAAGTGGGTCAGGCCCGAAACGGCGGATCAAGATGGCTGTGCCGCCCCCAGCTGTCGGTCTGTCTGTTCGGTGGCAGACATAATTGGCAAGCCGGAAGGCTTGCCCTGGGTTAAGGAATGTCTCAATTAATAGAAATATCGACACCGTGTTGGCTGATAAAATGCTCCAAATGCTTCCTGCCGCGCAATCCGCCTGCGTTCCAGCATGCGAGGCGCAGGGCTTTACACCGCTCTGTCCTCCTAGATCGTGCTGCGATATTAGGCTACAAAAAGAATGACAGTCTGCAGGCAAGCGCGGCGGCAAGCTGCCCCTTTGGGGAGGGAAGAGATGGACGTGAGGAGCCGACGAGTCAGCTCAACACATGCACGGGTGGGAAGCTGGTCGAGGAGATCTGAGATTTCCTCGAGTAGGAAGGTGGGACTTTGGGTGCGGACTACCATGCTGGGTGTTGTGGGTGTGGCGGCCGCGGTTTTGACAATCGCGGCTGCTTTCTTCTTAGACTTCCCAGAAGCCCGTTTAGGGGCTGCTGTGGGTTTTTGAGGCCTGGCCGTCTCCTTCGTGGCGGTCACCAAAGGCTTCTCGGGCGCCTCCGTGACCGGCTGAGGATGGGGATTAGGATGTGAGTTGGTGGGTAGTATCGTGGTCGCCTTGTCTACACGCCCCCCTCGGACGACGTGTTTCCACCACTCGCCCAGGCCCATCTGCTCAGCAGAGGGAACGGCACGCTGAGCTTTAGGAGCGACACGTTGGCCTGTGGCTTTGCAAGAACCGCCTTCGCTTCCTTCCACTACACACAGTCACGACAGTTCGCTGTGTGGTTTTCCCCGCAGCCACGGCACTGAGGCTGTTCCCACGGGGTTGAGCATCCACAGGAGAGGAGGGAGCCCCCACAACGACGCACCGGGGTGCGTATCCGCATTTACGCTGCTTGTGGCCGAAGCTCTGGCAGCGTTTGCATTGCAGCGGACCTTTTGAAGCCACGTACGACTCCACCGAGACTCGCAAGCCGCACAGTTCGGTGAGCCATCACAACTTTGACACCTCAGGCCCTCGCGCCACTGACACAATGAAGTGAGGGGTGAAAGGACGGTCCTTGGCGGGGACCGGATCGCGACGGCCGGTTCGCAGCTGCGTGACTTCCTGAACACGGGTGTTCAGGGATTCCATCTCCTCTCTGACGACTCTCAGGCATACTCCTACCCAGGTTCTTCACCAGAAATCGCGCGCAGCGGTCTTCTGGGAACGTGAAGGTGTGGAAACTCACCGTCTTTCCCATCAAGGGACAGAAGCGTACTGACCGCGGTTCTCAATCCGTCGGCGGTTAATGGGACGACCATCAACTTCTCGAACTTTAGTTGGGCCATTGGACCGCCAGGGCAGGATGCCCGCAACTAGGGCAGGAAGGAACGGGTGTCAGTAATACCTGAAATAAAAATGGGCGTCTTGTTAGAACGCTCTCCTGCTGGTAGGCAGGTGTTGGCCACTTGGGCGTTTGAAGTGGTGCCATCTGGCATGCCGTTCAGAGGCCCGGACATTTCGCTAGACATGCGCCTATTGGTTGTCTCCATTGAGACACCGGGTTCGGATGGGTCCGAATCCATGGCTGTGGGCTTGAGCGGCCCGCTTGGCTAAGACGGTGCGATGGGCCCGGCCAATACAGCCGCGTACGTTGCCCCTCCCCCGGATGGTCCATGTTGCCGGCTGCCTGTGGCAGCTTGTTCGACCGTGACTGTTGAGTTCGCGAGCAGAGGCACGGACCCAGCGCCAGGTGCTCGGCGCCTGTTGGCGGGCTCCATAGAGTCGCCCGAGCTTGCTAGATCTTTGGCTTTTCGCTTGCCCGCGAGCTGTTTGGAAGCTCTGTTCCCGCTTCCTGATGTGGTGCTGCGTTTCCCAGCAGGCACCGCTGACTTCTTCTTCCTCCGCGCCATTGCCAACCTCAACTCCTTGAGAAGGGCTGGCGAAACATGTAAAGCAGAAATAGCCTTCATAAAGGCTAACTGTTCCTGCCTCAGCATGATGCTTTGGCTGGAGCACTCGAAAGGTCTTCCTCTTACTCCTCCGCTGTAGCTCTGCTGGTGACTAAATGCAGAAACCAGCTCAGTCAATAACCTGTTTCACCAGTCAGCCCAGGCAGGTATCACGATCCTCTAACTCTGTCACTCACTCCACAGCTCACTCGACTGTCCGACACTCGAATCAACTGCGACTGCCACTGACTACCAACCAAAGTCACTCCAGTCCGTTATTGACTACCTGCCTACTTATAGCCCGGAACTCTAGGTCGGTGATCGCTGAAGTTGGAGAGCTCCAGTTGAGTAAGTCTAGCTCGTATGCCTTAGACTTTCGTAAAGCTGGGTCTCGAACTTTACCTACATGCGGACCTCGACGGAACCGAGTCCTTTAGAAACTAGTAGACGCCTAGGTAATGAATGTGCTCCGACTGATTCGACACCCGAAGGTTCGTTGCTGTATTCACAAGCGGCCGCAATCAGTACCTATCCTGAACCATTATTCACTAATCACTCAATCGTTTGAAGCTGTACTTTTTAGCTACTTATAGTGCCTTTAAATACACCGTACATTAATATATAAGTAAATAAAAGGAAAATATATCCTGTTGCATGCTAAGCAGGCACAGGGGAGTTAGGGGTATTGCTGCACCCATTATAGACCCTGGAGCTTTAAAGTCAGTGCCACGCCCCGGCTGCTTTACCCCGAGACTCGGTACCCATTACACAGAAGGCTGGATGTGTTCGGAAAATCTCGCCCCACCGGGGTTCGAACCCCGAACCCCCCAGCTCATAGCGAGTCTCTATGCCTACTACACCATCCCGGCCCCAATATAATAAATAAGGAATCCAAAAATATATTAATTCTTTGGACAAAAATGGTTTTATAACATTATAAAGTAAGACTTTGTAAAAAACATAAAATTTAGTCCTTGTTCATGACTGTTTTTTATTCGGGAATCCAGTTAAATCCCACTACCTTTCCGGCAGTAAAACACTGTCTGAGAAGGTCACTATCAAGCTGTTCCTAATCCCCAGAAATTCCTAATTTATCATTTCCCACGACAACGGCTGTCTGCCTCCTTCACCCTCGGAGCAGATGGTATAGAAATAAAACGACATGGCAGAGGACTGTAGCTGCAGAGTACTAATTAAGTGTTTAACAGAGTGCAGGGTGACACTTGAATTTCTCCTAGTGGTGGAAATGTTTTGCTGCAGTTCTATCTGCCCTTTCATAACAGGATTATTCTGGCCTTAAACGATCAACAACGAACGAAAATGTACGATTAATTTATTTTCTCACGGCGCCTCTTCTCTTTGATTGGCAGAATGAAGTGAAAAATTAAGTAACTGAATTGTCAGCTGACTGACTGACTGCGTCTTTCTAGCTGACGGAAAGAGCGGAATAAAAAATTTCGTATTAGCCTAATAACACGTCCTGCCAGTTCACATAATTGTGAATTAGTTCAGTCGGTTGCACATTCTCACAAATAAAGTAATTTTGTTAGTGTGAGTCATCCGCATTGTGTTATACAACGAACTACAAATGCAAGTTTTTTGGTCAAAACACAACTTGGCTGTGTAATAATTCAGCTACGTGTTTCGGCTACTGTTTTGTAGCCATCATCGGCCCGATCCCAAGAATGTAAAAAGAAGGAAATAATACAGTTTTAATAATGGTCTGAGATCTCAGATCTTACAGTGTGTTACGCGAAGTATGTAATGAATATATTGTGTGTATCAGGAAGAGTAAAGTGGTGGAGTTTTAAATGTATAATTTTAAAACTATGTATGCCTTGGGTAGTAGCAGCTGTCTATTAATTATATTTGTAAAAAAAATGGTAAAGTTTTCCCGTTTCAGGCCCGATGTGGCCCAGAGGGTGGGTAGAGGTATAGCTCTACTCTTCCATGACCGCGGCACTAGAAGCGAGTGAGTGGTCAGCAGCACGCCCCGGACGCACTTCACCGCCGGGAAAGACCCGGTACCCACTGTACAGGAGGCTGGGTGGGCCCCAGGACCGGTTTGGACGGGCGAAAAATCTCGTCCCCACCGGGATTCGAATTGTATTTGTAATAAAATATAAAATACGATGTTTAAGATAATAGGTGTTTGTAGGCAAGAATCGTAAAGACGCTTATATATTCTTCTTTTCTTCAGACCGTACTTTGCGGAGGTGATGTTTTGCTCAAGAAGTACCAATTCTTTTAGTATGTAGTACGCCGTGTATTCAGCATGTGGACAGCTTGTGAAAAGATTTTGTATTCGAAGATTTTAAATTAAGTATTGTGTGGAGAACGAATTTCTTGTCTTCTTCATTATTTTGTAATTTCATATAATTCACTTTATTATTATTAATATTAATTTAATATTAATATTAATATTATCCTCCATCTCTTTCCTGATCTTCAACATGATATTTTACTGTAACACATTTACTCACCAGAATTGAATGACTTAATTTCTGTACGTACTAATAACGGCATATGGCTCATTTTGACCTCTCTTGACTTGATTACACCACTAATTTGTTTTACTTGCGTGTCAAATCAAGAAGTTCCTCAATACTGCTCTCTATCCCTCCTTTTTTACGCGCCTGGGATTTATTTTCTTTTGAAATGCTTTTAGTGTTTAGTCCTTAAGTAGGAGGTACCTGGGAGACTGAAGTGTAAATATTTGGAATGTAAAAGTCTGAATATGGGCAGACCAGTTTCAAGGCTTTAATAATCCACTTGATAACGAAGTCACGTGATTTGCAAGCGGTAGTTTGCCTACTCTGTTACGCAATTCCACCAGTGACAACATTTATTCAAAAACACTTCTAAGTGTGGCTGCCATTAACATGAGCTGTAATTCAGGTCGCTTGGCACGTATGTACAGACAAGACTACTTGCTTTATGACCGAGGAATCGTAATTCGATCCCAGCAGCGGATGGTGGTTTTCTCGTTTCCAAAATGATCAGACCCGCTGTGCAATCCACCCAGCCTTATACTCACCTGGTACTAGGGACTCTTTCGCCGGACGTAAAATGAGCAGGACGTGAAGCTGACGTCCCAAGGCTAAACAATTCTTGGAGCTGTACCTCCACTCCCGTCTGCCATCATGACTTGCGTCTTTATATAATTATGTTTCTTTACTTACCATATTATTTCCATGATACGAAATTATCCTTCAAAGTTTATACCCACAGAAACGTTTCTCTTTCCATATTGTATTTAGTCATGTTCCAGCAAAGACATTTCTACATGTACAGCTGTATTCATGTACCTGAATGTAGGGTACGAAATATTCAAAGTTATTACAAAACCCCTTGCCTGCGCTTAGATTAGGCTCGTAAAACACACCACGGTTGGCCAGGGAGGCTGTTGTAAATTTGGAATTATGGCAACTGAGATAGAAATGCCAACCAGTTCATTTCTTATTTTACAGAAAAACACTGCCTCAATAACAAAGACCATTCGGTCATTGCTGTTCATGCAAATAATTGCACTGTGTTGCGAGCATCTTACGAAACACAAAAATACACTTTTGGGGGTTTCCTGTCCGTTCAGTAAACTTAGTACCTAAGACATAACACGCTTAAAAATAAACATAAAGTCAGTTGTAACAGTGCGTCACAACATAACGCACTGAAATACCGTATTACTTTGAATTTAAGATGCCCTCTGATTTACGATACACCAACTTTTGAAGAGGGATATTCAGGAAAATCAGCAAATTTGACGTTCCTTACGTATTGCATGATACGGCATCAGCCTTCTTTGCTTTCAATAATTTGTTGTGCGAGTCGAATATTTTTGCAAGCAGATACACTTCAGTGTTCGTAAAGTATGCTACGCTTTTAGCGATGCTACGTATTTTTCGCGGAAAATGATGTTTTCGAGGCTTGCGAAGAATGATAAATAATACCTTGAATTTAAGACGCACCCATATTTTCAGTTTGGAAAAATATAAAAAAAGGGCGCCATTAAATTCGAAGTAGTACGGTAATAATGTAGAAGCTTGAGGCGTACAAGTTGTTTCAAAAGTTGTCGTAGTCCTGTCGTAACAAATGTATATGTATCTCTGATGTGGAATCACCAATTTAAAATCCACAGAAGCGAACAACGAGATACGCAATTGGCAAAACTGGATAAAAATGTGAAATCGCATGTGTTTTAAGTTTGCTAGTGGGAATTAGTTAGTGCGGAAATACTGAATATGATATGTTCTGTGACTTTTTTTTTACAAAAATGCGTGACCTGATAGAAACTTCTTATTGGCCTGTAGGCGGTCCGGATGCGCTTTAATACAGCGTTCATTTTGTCGATGAGTCAGTACCAGAAACCGCAGCGACCTAGATTCAGCATCACGCTGTAGTGATTATCACTTCTTTGTATTTCGGAGGTTTCCGGTTTGAACTCAGTCCGGAAGATTGATTCTCCTGCGAGACTCGCCGTCATTTCCTGCGGTCTCATCGACGTAGGGCAGGTTGCCTTCGATGGACCAGTTTAGCATTATTGACGAAAATAAAACAATGGGTTGCCCATAAAAAAACAAATATTGTTTTAATCCTTTAAACGCCGAGTTAAATCCCATCTGCCATTTGCTGGCATTGTTAGGAGCTCACCATATTCTCCACGTTAGCAGGATAAAGGTTAAGTACCTTCCTATGTTCTCTATTGGACAACCATATTTCGCGACTCTAACTCATCGTTAACTCTTCGAAATATATATATATATATATATTTTATTCAACTTTGCAACTGGTTCATTCATGGCACCCTAGTGCTATCAATGGACCACACTGTTACCATCAATGGACCGTACGCATAACATAGGTTCGCACGTAAAGCAATGTATTATATATTTTTTTAAAATTGTATTCTTTGCTGACATAACTGCTGTCTGAGTTGAATGAAAGAAACTGTGGCTGTGCTCTGCGTTTGAAATCTTCATATGCTCTTTCCGTTCTGTAATCACCATAGTACGTGTATAGCAGCCATCAGACAATTGCTGTTGTAATGGTTCCTCTCTTCGCACTTCAAATTGACCACATCTGCTATGTTACATTTCTCCATTATCACTTTTCCGGATTTTTTTTAATGTTGTAAAGGCAGTGTCAACTACATTATACACAGAGATTCTAATAGCATTAACTTTATGTTCAACAGTTCAGTCAAGCTAATTGAATAGTTCGCTTACTCTAACTTTACTGAAACCTGCTGCCCTGGACTGCGTTTAGCATGTGGGTTCCTTACACTTAGTTGTAAGTTTCGTCTCATGAACTCACAGAACCCCTTACTTACAGCGTTATCTGCCTTAATTCGGTGTGTGAGGTAAGTGATTTATTTCACGGACATTAAGTGTCAGTCTTCGCAAATCGGTGATGGCTATACAAAACACTTACTGCTCCAATTGCACAAACGGTTAACCAATTCCCCTTGGGCAATAACGTTAATGTTTTCCACAGCAAAATAATTTTTCCCATCTAAGTGTCTCTTCCGGTGTACTGTACAAGAGGATGAGCAAGTGATGCTGCATTTAAACCAATATCGCAATTTCAAAGGGCTTCAAGAGTTATCTCCAATTTTTAAGGTTCATATATTACGTGTTTAACAACTTTTGGCACTTACAATCGAAGCTGAAAATTTATTTTTCAATAGGCTTGCATTCCAAGATTTTTGCTTGAAACTCGGTGCTAGTTGCACATAATTATAGAATAAGATGTAAACACAGGCTTAGAAATATTACCATTTGATTAACAGATGGAAAACTTTGTACAGTAGTGACAATCTGTAACAGAATGCACGTCTCCGTGAATGGTCCACCGGCCCATTCACGGAGCCCTGTGGTGGTTCATCGATGGCAACTCCGCCATTTTTTTTCGAAGCTCTAAAGTTCCCTGAAAACTAGAAACTGAGTAACCTGTTGGAGTAAGTTGTACAGTAGAGAACACACTTTTACCTCGTATATAGAAAAAGATAGTCCTTATTCTCTGCGATGATAAATGAACGTGGAATATTACGCCCAAATTACGAACTGAAAGGTCGAAAATTTTTGTAGTCAGTTTTCTCAGTGGCCTTTTCACGTACCAGATTAAAAAAACTCAACAAGATGACACGTCAGTATTTGGTGCTCCCTCAACACTGAACGCGCCTGTGCTATCGATAGTATTTGAAATATCGAGGTGGTCCATCAATTGCTACCGCTCAAAAATGGCAGCTTTACTATAATAACGGTACAGTACTCTGTAATACGGCATGATACCTTTCTGCCACATCTTCCCTAACTCATTACTCATTCTTGTCATCCTGATCCCGTAAAAATTGTGCAGTTAACAACGCGTTCTTAAACCTAAAAACAAAGAAAATATTTGAGTTGCGATGGATACAAGTGACCTGCTTCGGGCTAGCCTTCCAGAATACGATTTCCAGTGGATCGAGAGGTTTTTTTTTTGACAACACATCAGGGCACGCTCAGCCTCGTATCTAATGGATACTAAATTTTTATTCCCAGGGGGCTAGGTTCCTTGAGATTTCAAGTGAACTCTTTATCTCCCTTCAGTGCCGAGATGTCGATCGTATGAAGCTTCGTCTCCATGCCCCATAGACGCTTTCATGACAGGGTAGTCAAGCACAAAGACATTTATTATACAATGTCCACATATACGTTTCAGTCAGTTGGCGAATTGATGTTATTTAAATGGACTGTGATTTATTTATACAGGAGGACATGACCATGGGAAACGAGGTCACGTGTTCCGTCGCGCCAACGTCACCTTTCTCCTCGAACCTCATAACCATAGCCACCATGAATGACAACACAGTGAGCACACCGCAAAAATGTCTTCCAGGAAGAAGGTGAGTGTGTTGCATGTACGTGGAACGTCAACTGCCGGTTAACCCTTTAAAGACGAAGCGCAGACTGCTTTATTTAATGACCAATTTCGTACCGCGCAGTAAACACTTTTCGTCTCGGTTATAAAAAGAAATCAGTTTATGTTGTGCGGGGCAGAAGTCGCTGTTTGTTCTGAGATAAATACAAAACACACAAAAACAATGTGGGTAGAAATGTAAATGTATAATTGTTACGTGTTATACCTGTTGGTGAACGTAACCAGTAGGGTTTAAAACGCTAATGTAGGCAGAAAAAAGTCCTAAAACGGAGGTCGATTTAGCATTGTCTGTCCATGTGATGGAAGATTTCTGACAAGAGTCATGGCTTTATTATCTCACTCCATGTTCCTTTGTCAAAGAAAACAACATATCTGGAAATGTCACTATATACACTTCAGTCATCAGCCACATACAATTATGAAGTACACGATATCTAAATATTCTTAAATGTATAGAAATTCTCAGCTAAGAAGACCTGTTATTCTTTCTTTTTTCTTCCGTTCATTCATTCATTCTTTCTTTCTTTCTTTCCTCTCCTGACTCTCTCTTTCTATCAGTTCTGATGGTAACTATCGCCAGAACTACTAGTAGCAATTCTATATGACAGTGATGACCAGTTACAATAAAGAAGATGAGTCACAGTGATGACAATTATGACTTAATTACTTACTTACTCTATGGTGCAGAGTCCTTCTTGAGAAGCTAACTGGTTGGCAGCTAGTCAAGAAATTCCCCGCATTTCACGGAACCCGAAGGTTCATTACCGCACTCACAAGCGTCCGCCACCTGTCTCTATCCTG
>Ga0136643_10008298_pt1 | contig 15160 bp, 8 predicted proteins | sample TergutLab28metaG_FD_96883 | JGI IMG/M metagenome (GOLD analysis project Ga0136643, IMG submission 96883) | Labiotermes labralis P1 segment gut microbial communities from Petit-Saut dam, French Guiana - Lab288 P1 (version 3) (version 3) | ecosystem: Host-associated > Arthropoda: Insects >... | reverse complement strand
AAGACCACTGAGCCCTAATCCTGTTGATAACTGCATCCCAGGATAGGTGAATATTTCCCAGCCAAAGCTGAGAAGTGAGAATTTTTGGATGATGATAATAATAATAATAATTTAGGTATGCCATGATAGAGGAGATTTTAGATGCAGAGGATATATATTAGCAGTATATGCAATTTTCTGTACAGAAATCTCCTAAGACCGCTGTGAACCCAAATATTCAGAAGGAGAGTGCTAAGGTAGTTGACAGTTTTGATGTTGAAGATATTGGAGAAAAGGCTGCCTTTTGCCGTTGTTGGAGAAGCAAGAAGGTAAGATGTTTTCTTTGGTGTATATGTCTTACTTTTGAGTCAGATGGCTAATATTCATACATTCAACCTAACACATTGCTTTCTGAATCCTTAATGTATTCATTGCAAATTCTGTTATCCAGCTGGTTGATATTTACTGCATGCTAATGGTGATCCTATCACGTGATTGTCCGTGGCCACTGTGTACAAAAACGTAATTTTACCCCAGAGATGTCATAAAGGTGAAGAGAAACCTAACTGTTTGTAAAAGCAAAAATGAGTCAAAATGTGCAGTTGTTGTTGATTGATATCTTCAGTTTCTGTTTCAAACATAGTGAGTCGAAACTCCAGTTTTTGAGAAAAAATAGTTTGTCAGTAGGTTAATTAGAAACAACTCACTGTAGGTGCTGTAAGATTATCTTTAGTGTGAGCAGTACTGGAACATTTGATACAAGAAACTGGAATGAAGAAATATACTGTTACTCACAACACAACACAACACAAAGACTCATAACTAAACCAGTCATCCTTAACATTCTCGCTACCTCAGTCACTGCTATACAACAGCTCTAACACACCTTCCTTTTTTATGTTTCTTTCCACTAAAACTACATTACTTACTTACTTACTTACTTACTTACTCCGTGGTGCAGAGTCCTTCTTGAGAAGCTAACTGGTTTGCAGCTAGTCAAGAAATTCCCTGCATTTCATGGAACCCGAAGGTTCATTACCGCACTCACAAGCGTCCGCCACCTGTCTCTATCCCGGGCCAGCCCAATCCAGTCCATATACCCACATCCCACCTCCCAGAGATCCGTCCTAATATTATCCACCCATCTACGCCTAGGTCTCCCCAGTGGACTTCTTCCCTCCGGTTTCCCCCCCCCAGGACCCTATACACCCCCCCTCCTCACCCATTCGCGCCACATGCCCAGCCCATCTCATTCTTCTCGATTTTATCATCCACACAATATTGGGTGAGGAGTACAGATCATTTAGCTCCTCGTTATGCGATCTCCTCCATTCCCCGTTACCTCGTCCCTCCTGTAAAACGACATTATAAATGTTAAAAAAGCACATAAACACCAAAACCAGCATATAAACCCAGAATATCCAACTGATCATCAGATGAGGTACACCTAACCTAAAAACCACAAAATCTATCCACAGAGTGCTTATAAAAATTCCTAAAATATAACAGATTATTATTTAAACTTTTGTACACATTTCAACAGGGAAGTGTTACAGATTTTGACAATACAACCTTCGCTGTACCCGTATATTACCTGCATTAGACATTCAAATTTTTATTCTTTTTAATTTCCAATTTTATTGTTTAAAATCCTTTTGTAGTTAGAACTCTTTTTGTTACCTGTTCTATCAACACTAAGAGAAAAACAGTAATAACAATGAACAGACTGTGAATTTCTCCATTACGTTATCCATATATCCTTTCTAGAACTTAACAGCAAACTTCATTCCTTATTCTTTCTTCCAACAAAGATGCAGGCTTCTGCATCTGTAGAAAAGAATAAATGCAATTGTTATAGGTTTTTGAAGGTAACATATGATCTACATTATCACAAGTATTTCCTGAATGTATGTAATTTTTATTGCCTTTGTAAATGTAGTTAGTACCTCACATATTGGCATTTCAATTAACATGTATAGTTACAACAACACTTGAATTCCAGTTCCCATACTGTGATGGTTCTCATAACGCACACAATGAAGAAAATGGCGATAATGTAGGACCACTCTGTATCCAGCGCAAAAAGAATTAGAGAAGATAAAAGCATACTGCCAGATCTTACCAGCATGCTGTGGTTATGGTTTACAGTTCATAGTCCAATTTGTGTAGATTAATTGGTGATTGTAAAAACCCATTACTTTTCCTTTTAATTTGGCTAAAAGAGAACTTTTTTTGAATCATTTGCCTAGAAGCTTTAAACTTTTTTTTTCTTTCTTTCTTTCCCAAATGTATGTCTAAACTTATCATGAGTATTTGTAATGTGGTTCATCACTTCAAGAATCGTATATAATGGAGAAGTTCCAGATTGATTGGCTTTTGTTTTCCTTGGCCTCTGTAATTTCAGACTTATTTTCCTTTAGAACAGCATGTGTGTTGGCACTTGTGTTAGCAGATCTGCTAGGTATAACTTTTTAGTATATGGATTGTTGATAGAATGTACATTTAGATACATGAAAAGTGGCATTACATACTTTTATTACTTATAAATTTTGTGTAACATTGCAGCTACATTAAATTATTACAGTCATACTAGAATGGTCGTATCATCTCCGTTTGCCTACATTTACATACTGCTCTAGGCATATGAAAGTAATAATTATTCTCATACCACTTCTAGTGTAAAATGCCCTTACAAGGTCCATTGCACTATGATAGAGTGGCGTGACAATGAAACTGGCCCCTCAATACTCGCACCAAAGACCTGCCTTCATAGAAATGGTGCTTAAAGAGGCATTTTTATTGTTTCTTTATAATACTGTACTTCTTACAATATTACCTTTGGTCATTAACCTGTGAATTAGATGGGGGAATATATGTAAGGAATTACTGGAATGTGTAATTCTATGTTACTATTTTGAAAATAAATACAGTTTGGTGATTAATACTTGTGTACCTCATTTTACTGCATTTCTACATTTCTAGTGTACCATTTCTCAGGCAGTTAATGGCCAGCTTATGACCATGGAGGCCCAGGTAGTCCGCATGAGGCTTCTGGTGGGCAAAGTGGCACCGAGGCAGGTGTTTCTCTAAACACTGGTTTTCCCATGGCAATTGTCTTGACACTAATGCCCCTACTTCCCTGTCAGCAAGGACTGTCACAACAGGCTCATCATTAGAAACACAACCAAAATAATTCAGTCTCACCTCACTCCTACAGCTTCCTACCTTCCTACCTACCATTCCTGCAATCCTTGTCATTTCTTTTATATTGAGCAGGTTGGTGTGGCAATAATACAGGCATGTAGCGAGGAGACACCTTGTTGGGAACTTTGTCATGTCACTGGCTGCCTGACCAAATCTTGTCACTGTATCCTTACATCTCTCCAGATGAGTGGGCCACAGCAAACTCCTTTCAAATCCACATGAACATGTTCCCATCAGATTTGACTATACAAAACTTAAGCATTTTAAAGGTCATTCATTACATTATGCAGTATTTTGTTTTCAACATCTGATCTCTTAAGATGATGGCAGGAATCAGTCCAAAGATCCTTATGTACAGAATAAAGTCAAAATTTCCTGCTTGGTGGGGGATAGACTCCTTCTGTTCCACTGGGCCACTGTAGTGTCTGTACCTGAACAGTTAGGGCCTGTAATAGCAATGGGTTGAAAAAGCATGTGTCATAAGAATGAGCTTCATCCTTGGGCACAATGAAAGGCCAAACCATTACACTGCCATCTCGACTATGTATATTCCAGGTAGACATACTTTACTTTTTACATTTCACACTAGGGTCTCAAGGTCATAAAATGTCACAGATGGTATGAAAAGGTTAAAAATACAATGACTCAAAAACAATAAAAGAAACTTAAAGAAAAATTCATTCATACTCCTATGCAAAGCAATGTTGCAATATTACAATAAATACAAACAGAGTACAATATTAAGAAATGTATTTATTAATTAGAGATCCTATGTGGTTCAGCGGGCCACCATTATCGGGGAATAACTGAAAACAAGGTGGGAGATTTTTAGACCAATTTACATTAAGATGAGAAAATAATATAGACAAAATACAAAGGATAGAGAAAGATATAAAATATATATAGTATTCAAATGTTACAGTCATTGTTTAACTGCCTATGCCTGTTATACACCTATAGGTCATGTACGGTGAAGGTCATCTCATGACATGCCTGTGCAGGCCCAGAGGGTAGGTGGAGTTATAGCTCCTACCCTTTCGCAATCTGGTGCTAGAAGGAAGTGGATGGTGAGCACCATGTTTCAGCAGCTTTATTACAGGAAAAGACCCGGTACCATCGTACAGGAGGCTAGGAACGCCTCAACATTGGTCAGGATGGGGCAGAAAATCTCATCCCATTGGGACTTGATCCCCCAAACATCCAGCCCACAGCAAGTCACCGTACTGACTACACTATACCACAGGTCATGTACGTGAATATGTATCGTATACCATACTAATGATTATTGTACAATTGCCTTAAAATGCATGTGATCCCTGATATGGTGGCTTGCTGAAACATGTGGGATCTCTAATACACATGTCTGTTAACAGTGTAGGCCTACTCTGTTGGTATTTCCTGTAACGATATACTTTAATACGTGGCACAAGGTGTCACAAAAATGTTACAATACCTGAATGTGATACTGAGTTACCAAGCAAGTTGGTTCAAGTCATACCCCAGCATGTGTATGGTAGGTCTAAGGAAATTCATGTAAAATCTAAGATGGGATAGACAAGGACCCACCAAGATTCAAACCAGACGTCTCCTGAACAAACTTCCAGAACAGTGGTTCCCAAAGTGTGATGCATGGATGCCAAGGGATCTGTGGATGCATTTCTGTAATGTCTGCTTGGAAGTTTATTAATGTTTTACATTAAAGAAATAATGTTTTGTTGAAAATAATTGCAGAATGTCTTTAGCAGGTGATATTTTTAATTTTTGTGAAAGTTGGAATATCTCGTTAAGAAAGTCCTGTATACAGAATGCAAGTGACAGTCATTTTAAGTAAGGTCAAATCATGCAATGCATTGTGTGTGCCACTGGTATGTATTTGTTGTAGGTATCTAAAATCGGTTCCCAGATGCGTGATTTCAGTGTTCCGCCATGGTATAAATGAGATCTGCACTCTTACAGATTTTATGCAGAGCAGAATGTTTCTTATCTATGTTGTGGGACAACATAACAGTCCCATCTTCAAGGGTCAAGCAGCCCCTTAAATATGGGACCAGTAGGTAGTCCCATTAACGGTGGTAAGAAACTGCCATTCTACGCAGCAGAAAGTCCAAAAAGAGTGCTTATCTCAGTTCTGAGAAACAAAAGTTTAATTCTGGTTATCTATCATCCAGATACTATATATACGTGCACAAGGACGTGAGAATCTAGTTATTTTTTGAATCCGAGAGGGGTCCATTAGCAAAAACCTTTGGGAAACATTCTGGTTTAGAGCATTATGCTACATCATTTTGTTCAGTTTGTATTTGGGAGATGCCTGTTTTGAATATCAGTTGAGACACTACCTACCCTGACTGAGGTTTTTCCAGGCTTATCATCAGGCCCACCATGGAGATGCTGGGATAAGACCACAACTTGATGCCTTCTGCATGCTTTCCAGTTCTTCATTCACCCATCCCATCATCTGACACTGGATGGCCTGAGTTACCACCAGCACCATCAAACTACAAATACAATGAAGACATTACACTGGAATTTTCCATTGTCTTGTTCTTTGTTAAACATATTTCAGAAGTTTACTTCACTTCCATCAAATTTCAGGAACATGTTCTAGAAGGCAATGGGACAACAATACATCTTATAAACCACTGGTTGATTCAGCACTGTTACTGAGTTAAGAGGGCTGTAGCCTTGATCAAGTCGAATGCTAGCATAGGAAGCTGGCACTCCTGTAACTGCTGCAAACATTAATTTCTCAGGCTGCTTGTGTCAGTTGCTATGGTAGTGTTTTGTTGCACCAAAGTATTCAAAATGTCTCAAACGTTTACAAATAAGGTATGCCTACATGTAATTTGAGTGATTTTTGCAATGGGAATGATAGGGCTGCTGCAATGGATGGAGTATTGTTGACAAAATCCAGGTCATGGAGTTCCATGTTAACACACATTTATAATGTACTCTCAGTTTGAGGGAGACTGGTTCCTTTGCACAAGTGAATGCAATAACATGGGCCCACTGCTTAGGGAAGACAATGTGCATGCAGTAGAGCAACCTCACATGTACAAGTACTTGCAGGACTTCCCTGAGGACTGGTTCTACAATGACACATATGGAGAATTTTACATGAAGACGGTTTTGTATCAATAACACCTCCACAGAGCACAAAACCTACAAACAGAATTTTACAGAGCACTTGCATTAAAATATTCAAGTTAGGCAGATAAGAAGTGGACCAATGGCATGGCCAGACCTGTAACTTCACTTAAAGACAGCACATTTCTTCCGATGAGGTTGGGTGAAATCAGGATGTGGCACAGTACCAAGACTGTAATGATGCAGTGGATAATTGGAGTTGTTGCTGGCATATAAGTGGAGCAATGGCTGTCAGCAGGCATGCAATTACAAAGCAATTGCTTATGATTTAGTCATAAAAGTGGTTAAAAGATAACTGATCTTGTATGTGTTACTACATCACATTTGCGCTTAACAGTTATCAAACTCACCTACGGTTTATATGGTCTTTTTGCTCCAAATGACCCCTAGAACATGACCCTATAGTTTGGCCAGTTCATCATAAAATATTCCATACACATATATATGTCAGGTTAATAACACACCTTTATTACAATCCTTTAGTAACAAACAGATATTTAGTTTAGAACTTTTACCACCAGAGATGATACACTAGAATGATTACATGGAAACATTCATCTCATGTATTCATTTTGCACATCGTGTATGCAGAAAACATATTACATGATGTTCAGATGCTGAAAGCACAGGCGACCTTTCTTTTTTTAAGCACCCCTGTGTGTTTTAAATTTACTTTCCAATATTTCAGTTGATAAATATGTATCCATCTAATATCATTTGCCAGAGATAAGTAAAGCAACCACCTCACATCCTTGTCATTGCCAGTTTTCTAGTCTGGCCTACATTTTAAATTGTGCTTAGCTACACCTATCCCTCCACAATCACACTGGATGCATTCCTAAGATGAATGTAACTTTATATTACAGTACATGCTGTACATGATAGTTTCATTTAGCTGAATAATGTGATCGAATAATCTGTCAGGTTTGCTCCTTAATTTATCATATAATACAGATTTCAAATTTATCTCATATTTATAAAGCTCAGTAGTGTCAGAGAGTGCATGATGATGTTGCTGCTGATAATCTAGTCAATGAAAATTAATGATGATGTACCTGGTGTCGAACATGCATAAGCAAAATCAAACGCTGGGATGTGAGTGTCGTAACCGGCTCAGTTCTTTCGGTCACCAATACTGTTTCGAATAATTAAAGTAATCTTACATAAATTTCGTAATAAGATCTGCATACAAATAAAAACTGTTTCTCCCAAGTTCTTTATTTGAGTCCTTTGGTAGAATCTGAGGCACAAGTAATGGTTTAATGTCACTTGTATAAACACACACGCACACACAGCTTCTTTGTTGGTAAAGAATACACACTTAACTTCTGCATTCTCTGATGCTTATTTTCTTGGGGAAAAAGCTTCTTGAATACACACTGGTGTTAAAATTTCCCAGGTAAACTACCTGATTACTTGTAAATACTTTTACTCATTAAATATGTGTAATAATGTATCACTTCACAATATTACTAAAAAAAACTAGAAACAGTTTCTTAATCAACTTTTTTGTTTGGGGGGGGGGGGAATAACTGGACAAAGCTTCAGCATTTTCTACCAGAAAAAGTCCTGCTTTAAACAGTACTGTCCTCAAACACAAGTAATGTTCATATCTGTCAGGAACACATGCTTCATAACAAATATTCACCATCACACAATTTATAACATTTATATGCTACTGTAAGTAACTGTCTGCTGTACTAAATGACCCAAGTGTCATCTTACAGGAACTGGATTAACTGTACATTGTAACACTACTTTATTTACATTCCTGTTGTGAATTTTTTATATAATTCATTATTTTAAAATATAATTATCAATACTGATTTAATGTGATTTAAAAGTGAATTGTCTTGATCAAGGTGCTACACAAAGGTGACCAGTTATCCCAGTTGTAACAGGCATGCCACTCTTAATATCAAAGATCCCACTGCCACATGACAGTAATTGCCCTTTCTTCTACTTCAAATTTCCATTGTTTTATTCTTCCTTTTTCTTCTTCTTTTTTCAAATTTGATTTAACATAGAAAGTGAAAAATCTGCAAACTGTCTACATGGCACACTAATAATTTAGAATTTTGAAAAACTACCACTGCTAAAACTGCTACTGGCTAATCAGTCTAGTGACACTAGCAAGCTGTTACAACAGAGACATGTTACATTAACTCCTTGGAGCAAAGTCCTGCATGAGAAGCTGATACAAGTAATTGTCAAGGTGGTCAAATTCCACACCTTATATGGAACCAGAAGTCTCTTAAACATATTCACAACTGTTTTCTGTTGCAGTATCCTGAGCCACATTAATCCATTCAATACTGTCCCATCCTAATTCATCAAGATGATTTTTAATATGTGTACTGTCCTCATGTACTGCATCCAGTCTCTCCCTTAGGTTTTCTGACTAAAATGCTGTGTGAATTTCTCACATATCCTTTGCATGTTACATTTCCCAATCCATAAAATTCTCTTTGATTTGATCACATTTGGTTAACTATATAAATTATGAATGTCATGATTACAAATTTTATGAGCATTCCAGTTATTTCTTCTACCAAAGGCCCACATATTTCCCCTGCAACCACTTCAAATATTCTCACTTTATATGTCTACACTAAGGTACACTGTTGTGGTATGCTGTATTGACAGTTATGGTAGACTTCCCTCACACACCAAAACAAAAGCTTAATGTTTTTAAAAATAACAATCATAAATTTCCTTTCTTAGGGCATTTTACTCATACTATATACACAAACTACAGTTTTTGACTAAATATATCATTATTTAGATTCGTTATGTTCTGCTTGTAGTTCTCACCTTACTACAGTTAGATTCTAATTTGTCAATTCAATAATAATAATAATAATAATAATACTATACCGGGAAAGCACAAAATCAAGGAACTACAGAAGACAGCCATGTTGGGCACTGCATACATACTGCGGAAAGTACTAACATAAAAGTACAAAAACATTCAATGCAGACAATAATATTACATATACTATAATTTGTAACTATAGAATAGCTGAAACACTATATACCACAGAAACATGGTTTGTTTCAGTTACATAATTGTAAATATTCTCCATAAAGATAATCAATAATAATTATAATAACAACAACGATGACGACAACAACATTATTCATATGTTATATAACGTCACTGATGATGATGAACAGCTATTTTACTTACAAATGGCATCATCATATATATGTTCCACACTATGTTGTATGTGTAGGCTTGTATAAGGTGGCTCTTAATATTTCATGAATATCACTGAAGTCTTCAAAACGTTTTTTTTTTTTGGCGATGAAATCATTACAATAGAAGTACATGAAATGTATACATGTGGTGTATAGTGGTGCACCATTAGGTTATTTTGAGTTACTTGTGGGTTTACTGTTTGTAGCTTAAAAAACATGATCACCCCATGTAAAAGTCCCTTTGATTCCTGATGTTTTCGAAACCCTGGGATCATCATACAAACAAGACTAAGATGGAGAGTTCAGGTAAAAAGCCTGTGGTGATGAAACCACAAGGCTAATGGTAATGCGGTTGTGACTGAAGAGCATGTCTTCTTTCTTGTCTACATATGAATTGGTCCCTTACAGATGCATTAATTCTACGGTTGAATTATGAACTTGTTCTTTGAAAGCAAAAGGGAATCCTACATTCTGTACTCTTATGTGTTGACATTTCACTTCTCATTTAATTGCTTTCAGGGTGTTAAATTTAATTAAATCTTCACAGAATGACAGCTGCATCAGGTGGCTAAAGGAAATGAACATTTAGATATTGAATCTTGTCTCCATCATGGTTCTGATATGATTTGAACACCCAGCCTTCCCACATGATATGCCTTTACAAGGTCAGAGCTCATAGCTGGATGTGAGTTGCTAGGGTAACTGGGTAGCATCTGAGGAGTGCTGTGCCTGGCCTTGTGTCTTACAGGCTACCCCACCCCAGCAGAAGTTGTTGGGATATAACATGTATCTTCATCTTTCACCATGTCTTCCCTAAAGCTTATCACTTTATCTAGTCTTCAGGTACTGTTGAATTTTATGCTATGTCCCATGTCTGAAATATGTTCCACCACAGCACACTCTCCATCTGGCCTAGATGTAAGTACTTGATATGCTCTTTGCTTCTAATTTCTACAACCCAACCAGTCTGTCCAACATACAACTTGCTGCACTTGGATGGGATGTAGTATATCTGTTGGAAGCCTTTTAGGATTTAACAATCCTGTGATCAGTCTGAGTGTGTGGATGTGTCCTGTTTTATTTTATTCTATCCAAAACACTTGTTTTATCAGTTCCTTGTTTATGGACATAAGCGTTTCCTGTACTCTGTCACAATATGTCAGTGCCCCACCACAGCACACTCTCCATCTGGTCCACCTGTACAAGCACGATATGTTCCTCACATCTGGTTTCTATTCTCCAACCACCCCACATATAACTTACCCAACTTGTATGGCATATAGTATATGAGGTGACAACTTTTTCAGATTTAACTGTCCTTGGACCAATGTGGATATCTCAATACACTGTATCATGTCTTATTATACTGTTTCGATAACACTTCTTTTGTCTGTTCCTTGTTTTAGCCTCTCCTTTACTTCATTGCAATTTGTCAGTGGTCAGGAAAAGCCTGTTAGGCACAATCTTCAACCCCGAAAAGAATTACATCTTCTGAGCAAGTACATGGTTGCCCTTCCAGTTGGTCTCACGCATCAATTATGAATTGCATTTTCCAAGCACAAAGCACTGTGGGTCAGTATCCAGCACATTTCACACCCTGTGGTTTTGAAGACAAAACTGCCCAAAGTCTGTTTTGGGCAGGTGCACAGAGATTGTCCCAAGGCCACAATGTGTCCATTTCGTAAACAAGGAACTGTGCAAACCAAATGGTGTGGAAGATATTAAAATTGCATACATTTAAGCAAATATTCACAAATCCAGACCAGTCTAGGACAGTTTAGGCCTTAACAATCTGAGATATACTGCAGTCCACACAAGTGCAGCAAAGTGTATGTGCAACAGACAGATAGGACACCCAAAACCAGATGCAGGGATCATATGAGGTGCCTACATCTCAGTCATCCACGCATTCCGCTGTGCCAGAGCATATTATGATTTGGGATGTAACATAAAATTCAACATCATATGCATGCTACATGAAGCAACGAGGTATATGTATGAAATGATATAAGAAGTGATATAAAGCTACATCCCAACAAATGCAATAGGTACATGATTTTTATGTTAAGTCACATCTGACAGCACGTGACTAATTTGCTCAAACAGATCAAGGACTCGCCCAATGAGAACCAAGACCAGACACAGTAACTGGACTGGCTCGCATCCATCAACAGGCTCCAGCCTGGAAAAGGAGCATAATGTGGGAAGGCTGGGTGTTCAAGCCTGATTAATATGACAGTCATTCTCTGAAACAATGTTTGTCAGGCTGAGGAGTTTATTGGATTTAACTCGAGTGTTGTGGATTGCTGATGAACAGCCAAAGAATTTGAAACTCAGATGGTTTCAGAGCTGTAGAGCTGGTAATCAAGCAGGAGTCATGTTTGGTGAAAGGATCATTTCATGAAATGCTTTACAAATGTTGACCTATTGGCTTGTACAAATACATAGATGCTAGCTGCGTGCATATTTGCACGCTACAGCCAGTAAAAAATTGCATAATAAGCTCCCCTTTATGCAAATTTGAAAACCTTGAAGAGAACATAAGATTTAACTTTTTCTTTTTGAGTATCTAACCCCCCCCCCCTTCCACCACAAGGCAGCCACATTCAAAACATTAAAAATGGTATAGTAATTACAGTGAACAAACATGCAAAGAGAAAGAGTATGCCTAGTGATTAAACTTGTATCATCTGTCACTATGAACTTCACTTCACTGCCATGTAATAATATTGGCCAACCAAATGCTTTATAAATTTTAATGTTTTATGATGCTGTATAATACAATTTTGACCTCCTGATGATGAGCACATAGTGCTCGAAACATGTACAGGCATATAATAAACTTATTATAAAACAAGATTTTGTGCATCAAGTTGGTTAATTGCTAAGATTATACTGAGATGCACGGTCAGCAAAACATCAAAACATTCCATTTGTATTCTAGGATAAAGCCATCCCCAGTGGCGTTCCTCGATGCCTTCAAACAAATGTCAGGAACTAGACAAAGACCGTATCCTCAAAAATTCCCACCTACTCATTCCGCACTTGTGGTTGACATGCAAATTACCGACAATAAAAACTGTACTTATTCTAACGCGTTGCATTGAGTGGATCCTACATCAAAGTTTCCCCACATCCCGTTAGCGTAAATATCCCACACTTGCAACAACTGTTACATTTCAAATAAAATAACACTTGACATATACCCTTAAATATGCTTACACATTACGCGTCTCATCGCTCCTACAGACACTCTTCAGGCCACGTCGTATTACAGTGGCTTCTTACTGATTTCACCAGATGGCGGAAGAGTTTCACAAATAGGAGGGTGAAGGGGTGAGAGGTAGTAACAGCTGTAATTCCGTGTGTTTCCAACCATACTTTCGACAGGTGACAGGTGCTGTACATATTACACCACCTACTTAGCTGTAAAATGCAACGTAATTGAAGGCATTGAAATGGAAATATTAAACTCTGTGATCAGAAGTGCCCAACAACAGGTCACCACAACATCACTAAAATCCCGAATTTAATAGTGTACTTCTATAAAACTATTTCAAGTTTTAGTACTCACTCGTACATTCGTCGAATAAGCAAGACGTCCAGGCATCCCTAATTAACCAACACAAACCTAACAACAATCCAACAAACACAACCACAATCATGCATCGTTATCAGGTATGTTTCCCGCCCTAGTACTGTACCAGATGCAACAGGTCATCAACCTGCAACGTGACGGTGCTGCCAACATTCGGTCTTACAATTAAGTTCCCCTAATATTTATTGATTTTTTTTTGTTTCTTTTAACGGTTCAGCAGTAACTCAGACCGTAAGCATATTTTTTTATCTCCCATTATCACTGCAATCTGTCCGAGTACATTCAGGAATCGTGTTTGATGGTCACTATTAATGGCATGTAGGAAATACATCCAGTGATATATCTCCTATTTAAGCTCAATCACAATTGTTTGGGTATTTCCACACTCATGAGGTTTCGAGATCACACACAACGACGCACCAGAGTCGGTAGGACTCCTCTGGACGAGTGGCCAGCTCGTCACAGAGACCTCTACCTGACAACACACAACACTCACAACAGACAGACAGCCATGTCCCCGGTGAGATTCGAACTCACAATCCCAGCAGGCGAGGGGCCGTAGACCTACGCCTTAGACCGCGCAGCCACTGGGAACGGCTTGTACGCATACAACACCGAACAATACGGCTATCAGTGAACCATAAAGCCTGTAAATGATGCGGCCGCTGCTTCATGTAAGATATAACCCCGGCATTTACCTGGATTCAGAAATACTACGAAAAAACTCAGCAAGGACTGTCTCGCTTTGAACCCGCGAACTCCTGATTACAAAGCACGACTTTCGTTAGGTTTACTTAACAGAAATGTAATGTTCCGCTTTCACCGGTTTTAATCAAGCCAGCAGATGCATTACGGTTTCGCAAGAGCATGACGTTGTTCTGAACTCAAAAAGCAAACGTCAAAATACGTATTCGCAGCGTATAACCAACAAGACGCAACATTTCACAATTTATTTATTTCTGTAAAACGCTGTACATGTTTCAGACGGTTTTTCCGTCCATCATCAGGAGCTCAAAACTGCACATACTGCGTCAAGCATTTGTCAGACCAATACTGCTACCTGCTCCTAGCCTGGCTTTCCGTCCATCATCAGGAGCTCAAAACTGCACATACAGCGTCAAGCATTTCTCAGACCAATATTGCTACCTGCTCCTAACCTTGCTTTCCGTCTATCATTAGGAGCTCAAAACTGCACATACAGCGTCAAGTATTTGTCAGGCCGATACTGCTACCCGCTGCTAGCCTGGCTAGCAGCACGTAGCAGTATTGGCAGAATACCTGACGCTGTATGTGCAGTTTTGAGCTCCTGACGATGGACGGAAAAACTGTCTGAAACATGTACAGCGTCTTACAGGAAAAATAAATTGTGAAACGTTGGATCTTGTTGGTTATACGCTGCGAATACATTAGCGATGCACGGACATATGAATGTTAAAAGTCAAAATACGTAATATAGTAGATCAAGGAAAAATGCTGCGCTCCTCTGTGTTATTAGGCAGCGAGTAGTGGAACAGCTCAGTTCTCATCTACTTCGCGGCGGAAGCCTAAAATCATGCACTGGAGATCAAAGCTTTGTCAAACCACGCGATATGGATCACCTTTGGAGAGGCAAAGCCAAGGAAATTTCTTCCCGTACTTAACCCTTAAAAATGACAATTAATGAGTAACATCTAACGGTACAGTTCATACTGCATAGTAAACACATCTCGTCTATATAATAAAACCTAGTTAGTTAATGTTAGACAAGAAAATAACTGCAGCTTGTTCTGAAATCCATGAAAATCAAAGAAATACACTTCCTGGGCGAAATATAGAATTTAAGAATGTTAAAACTCGCGGTACCTTAAGTAGCAACTGGACTTTAGCAAGTTAAACATTATGCCATGAAGATGTGTGGGAAAGCTGAGGTAAACAGGGTGTTTCACGACTTTAGGGCATAACTGCAGGAGGTGATTTCCTAGGTCTTTGTGATCAAAAAAGTTCATATAAACATGTGTCCGATTTTGGACGGTTACGGAGTTATGACCGTTT
>Ga0136643_10008296_pt1:12500-15164 | contig 15164 bp, 12 predicted proteins | sample TergutLab28metaG_FD_96883 | JGI IMG/M metagenome (GOLD analysis project Ga0136643, IMG submission 96883) | Labiotermes labralis P1 segment gut microbial communities from Petit-Saut dam, French Guiana - Lab288 P1 (version 3) (version 3) | ecosystem: Host-associated > Arthropoda... | reverse complement strand
TTGTTGTATATTCAAATGTATGACAATTGTAAATCTATTCCTTATGACATGTTCTATATCCTAAGGGTTAACTTAACCCTGTACGGATCTACAGAATGAAAATGAATGAATGAATGAACATCATCTGCATATTCCATATTTTCCAATGATTCCTGTACTCTCCAAGTTAATCCTCTTTTCTTTCCATCCAAGGCTCTATGCAATACACCATCCATAACCAGCAGGAACAGTAATGGTGACAGAAGGCAACCATGTCTGACCCCTGATGATGTCTTAATTGAGTCAGATGACTGTCCTTCATGCAGTACCCTACAGCTGAAGTCCTCATAGCCTTCCTTAATTCTATTTAGTTCGTCCCAAATCCATGCCCTGCTTAAGGAGTCAAAAGCTCTCTGATAGTCCACAAACAACATGTAAAGAGGTGACTGAAATTCAATGGATTGTTCTATAATCACTCTCAAGGTATTGATCTGGTCAATACATGACCTGTTATGACGGAATCCAGCCTGTTCCTTCCAAAGGCCCATCTCCAATGAGTTCTTGATCCGTTCTAATAAAATTTTATTGAAAATTTTACTGATCACTGCGAGTATGGTGATACCTCGCCAGTTTCTGCATTGACTAAGATCTCCTTTCTTTGGGACCTTTATTATGATTCCTTCTTTCCACTCCTTAGGGAATGTCTCTTTCTGCCAAATATCTTGAAATAATGGGAGCAGAATATCTGCCGATATATATGGGTCCACCTTTAAAACTTCGGCTGGAATATTATCTGCTCCTGCAGCTTTCCCGTTCTTCATTGCCTTTATGGCATTAACAATTTCTCTCTTCGAAGGAGGTCTAACACTTATTGGGAGCTCTGTTGGAATACTTGCCAATTCCTCTCTTTCCATGATATATATATAGATATTCTTAAGTCACAAATTTATATGGCTGTTCGCAGATGATTGTATAATATACAGGAAAATAATCGATAGCAGTGACATTGATAAGTCACAGACGGACCTAAAGAGATTAGGGGAATGGGAGGTAGAAGATGAAATGAAGATAAATCCAGACAGAGGCAAAGGAGTAAGCTTCACAAAAGCTAGGGTAAATGAAAGAATAAGGTATTATTTTGGGAAACAATTAATCCTGGAGGCAAGTAGCTTTAAATACTTAGGAATAATTATATGCAATGATCTAAACTGGGCAGATCAAGTCAATTACAACCTACGAAAAACATGGAAGGCACTTCATTTCATAATACGTACACTCAAAGAGGGAAAAAATAATACGAAACATTTAGATTATATGGCACTAGTGAGACCGATACTTAAGTATGGAGCAGTGTGTTGGGACCCATAAAGAGTAGTTCAGGTAACGGCTTTAAATCGGGTGCAAAAGAGAGCAGCTAAATTTGCAAATGATATAAATGAGTCAGGTTGGGAAAATTTGGCACAGCGAAGATTGATAGCCTGAATATACGCCCTTTTCAAGGCATACACTGGTAGACGGGCTTGGAAAGCGATAGGGGATAGAATTCTAAAACCATGCTATCTGAGTAGGGGCGATCATAATTGGAAAATTAGGACTAGGAAACAAAGACCAGATGCTGGAAAATTTTTCTTCAAAAGTAGGACAATTAAAAGTTGGGACCAATTGCCTGCAAGCTTACTAGTGTCTTTTCCCTGTAAACTAAACACATTTAGAAAGAGGGTTAAGAGTGTAGTTACAAGCAAGGGTATTCAAGTGGGGATTGCGCGTAAATAAGTGAACTGACGTGAATTGAAGTGATGTGAAGTGTAGTGATGTGGAGTGAACTGACATAATTTATGTGAAGTGGTTTTATTTTGAAGTGAAGTAAAATGAGTAACGGTGAAGTTCTTGTGTATAAAGGTGCTATGTACATTTGGGTGAACTTATACTGAGGGTATTGATTATATTGTTACTATTTAATTTGGGTATATCTTGAACTGTGTTTGTTTTAATTTGTACTGTGGTGGATTCATATTGTTTTGTAATGTGTGGGTGTGTGTGTGTATGTGTGGGTTTTGTAATGTGTGGGCATGTGTGTGTGAGTGGTGGGGCATATGTGTGTGTGTGTGTGTGTGTGTGTGGGTATGTGTTTATGTGTGTGTGTGTGTGGGTATGTGTTTATGTGTGTGTGTGTGTGTGTGTGTGTAGGTTTTGTAAAGTGTGGGTGTTTCGGTAATATGCATACTGTACCTTGACTGAGGTTTTCTTACCCTGACTGAGGTTTTTTCATGCTTTTTCCTCAGTTGTAAGGCAAATGCCAGGGTAAAATTCACAAAGACGGGGGCATGACCGGCACTCTTCATAAATTAGTTGTTATTTGTGTTGTTCTATGTATTATCTGTGTACAAATGTGTACTGTAATACTGTCACCAGGTGACAACCCAATTGCAGTTAACAAATATATCATATCATATATTGCAAGGCACAGAGTATGTATTTTTATCTCGTGTACGCTAAATACTGGGTGATGCTTGTAGATAGTATTTATAACTGTTCCATGTCTCCTTATTTGTAATGTCGAATATCTGTTATTATCCTCAGTGTAAATTGTAGTTTTAATGTAATAAGATAGCAACCACGAGTTTTGCCGCTGTATTGAGATGACTTGGCGCATGCATGTGTGTCTAGCGTAGCAATTAGTGACTC
>Ga0136643_10008296_pt1:0-10000 | contig 15164 bp, 12 predicted proteins | sample TergutLab28metaG_FD_96883 | JGI IMG/M metagenome (GOLD analysis project Ga0136643, IMG submission 96883) | Labiotermes labralis P1 segment gut microbial communities from Petit-Saut dam, French Guiana - Lab288 P1 (version 3) (version 3) | ecosystem: Host-associated > Arthropoda: Insects... | reverse complement strand
CTGCTGGACCAACTGATCCATGTTAGTCTGCTCCAAAATTTGCTGTCCTTCTTCTGATAAAGCATAACCATCCTCTTCTTTCTAAAACAGATAGATACACAGGCTTGGTTGCTAGATGACACATAAAAGGGAAATATGAAAGGAGGAGAGAAATAAAAGGAAAAATATGAAAAGAAAAGCAGGTATAACAGTAGGAATATGAAAATGAAAAGGATGAGAAGACATAGAGAAACAAGATGGAGAAGGAGAGATTAATAGAACACTTATGATGTTTCCACAGCAGAGAAAAGAATGCACCACAGGGAAGTATTTTTCATCTGCCTTCTTCACTGACTATCCATTTGTCAGCATCCCCTTGAATAGCATTTAATGAAATTTTAATCATGCTTTATTATAACAAGACACTAAAATAATACTTCTATACCATTTTTGTGCAACAACTGCATTTTGTTAACTATTCACCATATCAAAATTTAATGACACCTCTAAAACGAAACAGACGTTTCAAGATTCCATCAGACGAACAAGAAAAAATGATAACCCCATCACAAAAGATGTATGGAAATAAAGCATTCATGGTGAATTTTCGTAAGTTTGTTATGATAGATCAGCAGATTGAAAAAATCAAATCCAAAATCTCCTGTAAACTGAGAAGATTCATTTTGTTGTTTGTACGGTATTTACATTAGATGTGTGACTGTAGGTTATGCTTGCGTATTTAGCCGTACAGTGCAAGCTGGTGTCTTGCCAGCTGATAAGATGACTGACAGCAGACTGGATGTCATTTCTGTGCATCAATATGTATCATATGTTAGGATGATTCATAGACATTCATTGTAAGCCATTCTGTGTTATTTCTTGGCACTCATCTGAAAGTAACACAAAGTATCCTGAATATTACACCTGTCTACAAAGACCAAATAACAAGATATTCTAACTGCAGAGCTAACCTACTGAATTCCAGATCAAGTTCTAAGGATTCACTGAAATGTTCTCAGGCAGACAGTCATGTCAAGATGTGAAGGTTCTCTGATGTTTCAGGGACTGACTCTGTCCCCATCTTCAGGGTGTTGATGATGGCTTGGTGGAACCAAAACTAGGTGTCCTACCCTGTGTTGTGTGTATCTCCGGCATGGACATGGGATGGAAGCAACCCCTCTGGTTACTGGGAGGAGTCAAGAGGTCAATGCACTTGGCCTGGCCTAGGTTGTCTATTGTTGGTTGTGGAAAGTGTTTCAGTAAACTAATAACTGGCTGCCATGCACAACTTAAAATGAAGCCTGCCTCCCTGTTGAAGTTTTTGGAATTTAGTTAAATTTCTATGGCTTCTTTCACAATCTGATCCATGCACATACTCATCCGGTTCAGACTGTGTGTGTGTGTTTGTGTGTGTGTTTTTTTTTATTGGATTTCATGTCCTGTGTTTAGCAGGCATTCTGCTACAGTTGATTTTTCTGTATGGCCATTGGACCTGTGTCTTATGTGTTCTTGATATCTGATTTCAATAGTGCTGACAGTCTGGCACACATACACTTTACTACATTCGCAAGGAATGCAGTAAATCCCAGAAGTTTTAAGGCCATGATTGTCCTTGATCAGTTTTAAAATGCTAGAAGTTTTTTTCATTGGAATATCGATAGTTTTAATGTTATGTTTTACCAGCAGTCTGCTTATTTTGTTACATGTGAAGTGCTGGTACAGAAGTAACGCAGTTCCCATAAGTTTTTCAGAAGCTGTCCGGGGCTTGTTCTTGGTACATAGAGTGTACTGGATGTCCTGACTGCTATGGCCATTGTTTCTGAAGGATTGCTGTAGGTGCTGAATTTCATCCTGTAGACTACCTTCATCACAGATGATATGTGCGTGGTGGATGAGAATAGACAGAACTGCCCTCTTTTGTGCTGGATGAAATGTCAGAAAACCTTCACATCTTGATGTGGCTGTCTGCCCAAGAACATTTCACTGAATTTTGTCGCCACGAATGCTTCAAGACTTATAAGTTCTAAGGATTCATACTACTAACTGGTAAAGACCAGAGGTCTAAACTAACTAGTGGATAAAAGCATGAAAAATAACCTCCAAGAACTTACATCTGGCAGTTTATATTCCAGCAGTAGGTATTTACCTTTTTCCAGTATAAATATTTATTTTGTGTTTCCTTAATACAATGTAAAATTGATGAAATTTCATCCTTGAACCACCGCCTATTATCGTGTTTTACTATCTGCATCACCTGTAAAGTATGTAACAGAAGTTACACTTTTGGATCCATACTGTAATATTACAAAGAAAAAATCTGTATATTACCATTCAAACTCCTGAATTACATTGAACTAATTTGTACACCACCATTCATACAAAAATTATTGACATAAAAATAAACTTTATTAGCCCAAGATGTTTCAAGTCTTGCAGCTTATCTGCAGAGGCAGGTAAGTTCAAAAAGAAACTAATGACATTATACATGTCATTCCTTGTGACAACACCATACCTTCATCACATATACTGAATCCTAAGATACATGATAATTTCCCCTCTCATTATCTTACTTACACTTGGAGGTTAACATTTTTTCTGTTATTTATACTACAGTTACAAATTTGTCTTTGGCTTTGTAATGGGTAAATTTTCGTTTCTGCTCATCATTCTACCTGTTATTACAATGCCATCTGTTTTTAGTTTCTGGTAACCTACACAAAAATTGTATGTTAATTTGCTAGTTGTTATACTTCTTGTAATTCTCTGCTTATATATGAAGCAAATTTCTGCCATAATCTGATGAACAGCATGAATCATGAGAGTACGATTAAATTACATCACATTCTGTGGTGTCCATATAATAATCTGAAACGATAAATTTGATGACGCAGACATAAACTTAATAACTTAGTCACATCAATATAATGATTGCAGCACTTGCCTGCAAGAACTGTTTCCTGAGCACTGGAAACATTCGTGATAACTTATACTGATCAGCAGTGACATAGGCAAGACAAAGTGGTCGCACAAATCCCCTCGCCAAAGGGTCATGAAGAGTCAAGTAATGCACATATGCATGGAGATCAGACATTATGAACATCTGCAACACCTGTGCATCTTCACAGAACACAGACTCACTGTGGTAACAAAAGAAACAAGCAACTGTTACTGGTAAAGAATCTGCAGATTTCTAAACTTTTACATTCTGCTTGTCCCAATAAACACAACAATCAACATCTATAAGTTAATTTAATACACACTACACATATACTACAAATTTTATGGTTTGTAACTGACCTTGAGTTGGCGTGATAGTCAACAGACATTATTCTCATGATAAAGTTATTGATTTCAATGCCTGCACTTTCTTCGACATGTAGTGGAATGGTCAAGAGGGGAATTGGACCCATCACCTCAGAAAATTCTGCAAAAATGATGAAGTCCTGCCGAGTGCACAAGCATGGATCCTGAAACAGTAATCATATTCAATGGGTACCCCAAACCCCACTTGTAAAAACTGCACAATGTGCATTCTTATTTTCGTTTCTACTGATATTGTTTTGTGGAGGACAGTGCCCAAAACTACAAATGTGAACACCAAGCCACTGTTTCATCATGTCACACTGAAGATGGCAACAGCCATGTTCTCCAGTCAGTCAAGAATAGGAAAGAAGACCAACTATTGTCGGTTAGTCAGGCACACGACTTTGACCTCTACAGTGGTTCTGCTGACAGAAATCAGACCATTAGTTATTTATGACCAGTAACCAAAGTATTCCAGTTAGAAATACATTGGGCTAAAGTGCAGTCTGTCTTGTGAGGGTGAGTTAATTATATTTTGCAAGAAATAATTTTCTGTTAGAGATGACTTTAGCCTTATTGTAAACTGAAGAGTAACAAATGGCAACCAATGCAAAGTGACTGAGAAATATGTTTTTATCAGCATCTATGCAGGGCATTTCATAATGTTCTCTGTGATTACAAACATTTATAACAAGAAAACCAAAGGACCTACCTTAATGGAATTGTTCACAGCCACAGGAAAACTGAAAAAGTTTTTTTTTTGACAACTAGAGATGTTCGATGTGTGCACCATGGGTGACACGGCACACGTCAATACGATATTCAAGTTCTTCAGTGGTTAATGGGTGACCACTTGATTTCTGCTTGCACAGGCACCCAGTTACAGTAAATTGTTTATACCAAGCACGAATGGTCTTGTCTGTAGGTGGTTCCTTTGTGTACTTTGCGCAAAATGCACGCTGCACAGTAACCACAGAATTACTCGTGTGATATTCCAACACACAAAACGACTTCTCCCCTGGAGCGGCCATTTTCTCACTACATACATTCGCATCGCCTAGTGGCAGAAATGTGAACTATGATGAAAAACAACTTACTGGGAAAAAAAATTTTTGAGTTGTTCCTTCTATCTGTACAGGTTTCGTAAATACATATCCTACGGTTTTCCTATAATAAATTTTTGTAATCCCGGAGTACATTATGAAATGCCCTGTATGTTTTCACTGCAAGCTTTGCTCAGAAATAAGGGACCTCCACCTTTGCTGTCAAGGCCACAGCTTTGCTCCTGAGTAATGATCAGTACAAGCTACTGCAATATATCCAGCCAAAAGGATTCATACTTTCTGGGTCATAGTGGGATTTTGTACCTGTGGTCTCCAATAATCCCAGGCTTCTGCTGCAAGAGGTACTGATTGCTCATCATAAGATGAAGGAGAGGACTCTTTGGAAAGAGCTTTGTATCCAAACACAACAGCATCTGCAAATATTGCAGCCATAGCAGTGACAATTCCTCTCAGCAACTGGAAACAAAGTAATATGCATCAGTAAAACTAGGAAGTACTACATAATAGAAACCAATAACACACATTCTTACAATAATTACAGACAATTCCTCTCAGCAATGGAAACACAGTAGCAGCATGCATAAAAAAAATAGAAAGTACTATGTAATAGGAACTGGCAACAGAGCTAGTTATAGAAACAACTAGCCCTTAAAGACCTCTCAATGACCCCAATATGGCACGAAATATTCCAGTCAAATGCAGCAATCTCTTTTTCATTCACAGCGAATCAATGGGTAACAAATAAGCAGTTACAAAATTTTACACACTTCTTAAGTAATCAATAAAAATTCTTCACACATTTCACAATAAGTTACTAAATTAATGGAAGTTGAATCATCATTCTGTTAGAGCCAACTGGCTCAATGAACTGAGCTCAGGATTGCACTTAGAACTAGCGCACATGTACAAAACACACTTCCCATTAAAATGTACAAGAATACATTAAAACCATTATATTCTAACAAAATTTATTTAGAGGACAAAGATCTAGAGTTGAAAGAATTAACATTAATGTCATCAGAGTAGTTAATCTCAAATCAAAATATAATACAATTTTTGTTAATACCAAGGTTTTACAACAGTTCCCCATAACCACAATATATTCCAAACCAGGCAGTTTGGTGTAGTGTTGACGTTGTACACACAGGCAGTAATGCTTCTGACTGATAACAAGGTAGGTGCTTTGTTTGAATCTCACTCAGTACACCAGGTATCAGGAAGTCCTGTGTGACTTTCCTTAGGCCTTCCAGGCCAACCCCCAAGACAGAATCTGACAAGACCAAGATCTCTTCCCTCCTAATCCCTTACAATTCGTCACTTACCAGTAATCCTGCCATCAACGCTATACAGACTACGGTACCAACAAGGCCATAAAATCGCTAAGAATATGCACCGAAAATATGGAAACCAGGCATTAATATCCGTAGGGTAATTGACAAACTGTAAAATCTCCTTCTAACAACATCCCAAGGAAATTCAATATTATGCCACTAGAGACACATTTACATTCAATACAGGCACTTAATTATAAATAGAAATACTGAAGAGTATGTGCCTAGTTATGTTATTTTAACACACCAGATGATGCAAAAGGTCCATGAAGTTAATTATCTTAAAACTGCATGACCAAACCCAGAAGTCACACCCTTGTCACACATATACACTGTCAGTAAACAGTACAATATTTTCTGGGTTTCTTTACTTCTCAATGGCAATGAAATGTTTCTGAAGTTCATAAGCTTCAAATATTAAAACTGCAGTACACACACACACACACACACACACACATATATATATATATATGGGGTGGCGCAGTTAGATGAGGCACTGTGCTACAAGACGGAAGGTTGTGGAGGGTCTGACTCCCAATGGTGTCGGTGGAATATTTCATTGACATAATCCTTACAGCCGCACTATGGCCCTGGGATCGACTCAGCCTCTAACAGAAATGGGTACGAGGAATATTTCCTGGGGGATAAAGGCGGCCGGTCATAGGGCTGACTATTGTCATGAAATCTGGAAGCCTCAACCTCCTGGAACCCTCAGGGCCTGTAAAGGGATCACTTTACCTTTTACACACACACACACACACACTCACCCACAGGCGCATACAGCTATGTGTGTGGGGGGCAGGGGTTTTGTGGGTGTGAGTGCGTGTAAGCATGCGAGCCAGCGCCCGTGTCAGCCTGTACGTATCCCATTTACAATTCTTCAAATCTCATATTTTTGCGGTCAGATTAACTTCAAGACTGGTAATAGGATTACACAGCCAACTCACTCATTTTAGGTCTACGTAGCGGTTCTTTCAAAGAGGTTTCACAACCAAAACCATGTACTTGTACGTCAATGCACAAACAGCCCTTATCTCAGTAATAATTTAATAATCCCATCAGTATCACACAGGGCGTTAACTGATAACGTTTCCATTTACATTGACTGATGTTCTTCCATTTAACCCGTTAATCTTTTGGGTCGAATTTTTTTTTGTATTACACATTCATTGCATAGCACGACTACGAAATATTCACTATCAATTTTCGCCCATAAAATTTCCTGAAGAGACTGAATAAAAATGATCTTAGGAAGAACTGAGCTCGAACCTGTCAATAAAGAACTTTCGTGTAGCTGAGTTACTTGGTGTGTATGCTGCTCTGCCCTGCAGAAGTACCCTACAAAACATCACTTATCAACACACGAACTTAGTTATCTCACTAGTGACAGTCTGCAGCTTGCATTAACGAAAAACAGAAGGAAAGTCCCTACATCGTCTGTCTCAAATTTTAAAATTTCCTGTCATTTTTCTCAGTTCATTTGCAGAAATATTGGATATACGCTTCATAATACGTCACGACCATGGATATCCGCTTCATTATACGTCACGACCATGGATATCGGCTTCATTATACGTCACGAACGTGGATATCCGCTTCATTATACGTCACGACCACGGCTATCCGCTTCGTTATGCGTCACGACTATTTATTAATTATCTGCGCAAGTTTTGCAGAAAAACTGTGCGACTAAAGTTGCGAGTAACAATAAATTATACAAAAGAAGTCCTGACTCCGTTTCTACATATGTACCTCGGATGTACGTAAACAAACACAGACATAAACAGAAATAAGTTTGACGTAATTAAAAGTAAAGAAGGTAACTGAAAGTGAATTTGTATTCAAGTTCTTAAAAACAGTGTTTACAAGCTTTCAATCATTTACGAATGAGTAACTAAAAAAAATACTGTTCATGTATGAATCATCCCATACGAAGGGAAAGCGGCAAAACATTTGGCCAAAGACCAGAAAAATTTCCAACTTCTGCCCAGTTCCAAAACGTAGCTTCAACGCCACCGTATCTAGCTTCTTCCTTGTAAAATTCTCTTCACTAAACCACAAATATTCATAATTAATCTCAAATACAGACCACTAATTTTTTAATACAATATAATACTGACTCCTAACAGCATCACTGTACTTAATGAAATTCTTCACGTACAAGATGTCATGGTAGGACGTGTCTATGCAATGTTAGCCTTATCACGACATCGTTAACAAACAAAAATACATACAAAAGCGCATTAGATTCTCATCTGATGAAGCGAAAGACGTCATTCTATTATATACAATATACAGCATATACGTGTTAGTATGTATGTATGTGTATATATATATATATATAGTTCTACCTTGCTACATAAATTATTCATTAGCCTGAGCGTTTCCAACGCACACCTCTACACGAATGTAAAAAGTATTTGTTTATACACACCCACCGATAATGTTTACACATTCCTAACGTCTAATACATATAATATCAACTTCACATTGCCAATCTACCTACAGACTCCCCGTTACTATGATATCTAAGACACGGAGGGGTGAATACACCCACACAAAATATAACGCTTGTGCCACCGATCTGCTCATCCTCCTACACCGCGCATGCGTATTAAGGACACAAGGGGTCACCATGACCACATCGAGCGAACCCCTGTTAGTTTGCAACCCGGCTAACACCTTGCTAGCATTCACGCCCATCTGCCTGCCCATCCACTTGAAGATTCAGGTAACACGTCAAATTTCGGATTGCAAGACACTGTACATACCGTGTAGGCCTAATGTCCAAGCATGCATATAAGTACGTTCGTTTACATTGTAATTAGTGCTTGCTTCTCCATCGGCAGAATAACAAAAGAGCTGTTCTTCTTATAAACAGAAAGTTCTAATTAGAAAATTTAAGAAATGTGATATTCATGGTCTAAGCCATTCCCAATTTGAAGGAAACATTGCGGTTAAAAATTCAACATGATTCATTTTAGTGACACTTGGCTAAAACGTAACTGGAAGAAAAATTATGGTCATTGAAACAACTCTATATACGCGGTAAACTAAGGGAAATCAAGAAACTGTTCTTGACAATTCGGGATCACTTTTTTTAGAAGTAAATATGGCATCACTATTATTATTTTAAAAATTAATTAAGAAATACTGACATATTGATGACCGAAATACAAATTTTCATTGCCGTGAAAATGTTTCATTATATATATATATATATATATATATATAACACATATAAAATCCATAAATGTGGGCCTGAATTACTGCAATTTAGTAGTAAAAGTGACTGTTTCAGATATTTTGTTCCCACAAAACACGAAACTAATCTCAGCTGATAGGACTGTCAGTCGTTCCTGATTATTGTTTAAATAATAGGTCAAATCCGATCGGGTTGACAGAAATACCGTATTCTAATCCTTTAAAGCCTGGTGGTTCTACCCAGACAGTGTGTTTATGTGTTACGGATAATTCTTACAATAAACAACCAATATTTCCACAAACAGCGTTCACCTGCTGTTCTTTCTAACGGATGCGCAATGTGTACTCGGTGAGGTACCAACTTTAAAAGACTTAACATAATGTAGATTAATTTTATTCTTCAAAGTGTTATAAATCTGAATCAATTTAGATATGTCTCCACCCCCCCTCCTAAATGCCTTAATGGCGTGTATAGGGAGGGGCAAATTTACCTTTACGTTTATCCATTACATTCTCGCACGTATGTGAGTACCGCACAAAACCAGGCGTTAAGTTAGCAAATAATAAATTGTTCATTGTATGTCTCTCAGTCTTTCTACCCGTAACTGAAATGGCAATGCGGTGAATCACGTTTCAAAACAATGCTGTAAATATCCGTCCGCATGAAGCACCAAACTACGGGTACTATTTACCGTACATGCCTTGGGCGGAACTTGATAAAGTCTCGTGTATACGTCACAAATGAAGTTCCATTAGCTGTGTATGTTTCTGGTGTTTACAGCCCCAACATGTCGCTGAAGAAGTAATCAAAGTCAGAGCGGCAATGAATTACTGTTTTTATGTCATGACAGCGGGAGAAACAACTTCGGATTTGCTGCACTGTTCATAGTGTAAATTGGTTTCACAGCAACCCGATGGCGTTTCCTGCATTCCACTCCAGGCGGACAATGTAATGAGGTTTATTGCTGTATCTCTGCGTAACGTCCTTGTTTATTAACTAAAACTAAACAAAACTCCGTGGCCTTAGTCCGCACGCGAACTATACCGACAGAGCGGCCGCCGCCGGTCGGCGAAGTTAGTGCCAACTTTTGCGGATAGAGGGGTGTCACGTGGTCAGCG